>OFMM01000003.1_pt1 | contig 287486 bp, 304 predicted proteins | sample 1541811 | NCBI WGS metagenome assembly OFMM01 (sample SAMN04209246, study PRJEB22552) | human gut metagenome | biome: gut; material: feces | host: Homo sapiens | place: USA: Oklahoma
AATTTTCCGACTTCGCTCTCTCTCGTTCGACAGCTTTATTATTATATCACCTCCTTACTCTTTTGTCAATCTTTTTTTTTGAGATTTGACGGAATATACAAAATCATGGCCATATTTAATATGTTTTTTAAATGGATTTTACAATATATTCGACATAGATTGACTTGTTTCCCTTTTTAAAGTATAATTCTACTTATAAAAAATATATGAAGGAGGTTAAAAATGCCGGATTATACTATTTGGCAATGGATTCTTTTCTTTTTTATCTATTGTTTTTTTGGATGGTGCTTTGAAACCGCTCTTGTTTCAATTGAAGAAAAGCATTTTGTAAACCGCGGCTTCTTACGAAGTCCGTTTCTTCCCATATATGGCTTTGGTTCATTGGTAATGATATCGGCAGGACAGCCTTTTAACGACGATCCAGTCGCTATGTTCATATGCGGCGCTTTATCCGCAACTTTGCTTGAATACATAACCGGCTGGCTAATGGAGCTTTTATTTAAAACAAGATATTGGGATTACAGTGACTGCCGCTATAATTTATCAGGCAGAATTTGCGTCGAAGCAACTTTTTTATGGGGATTTATGACTCTTCTTGTCAATTATAAAGTACATGTGCATCTAATAAAACCCGTTACTGATCTTGACCGCACAGCAATAATTATTATAGATATAATATTAATAGCAATTTTCGCCGCAGATTTTATTGCTTCTGCAAAATCAGCGATAGATGTAAATCATCTGTTAAAACGTCTGACAGAAATACGGGAAGAGCTATCCCAGCTTAACTGCAAGCTTAAGGAGGCGGCAGAAAATTCTGAAAAACATTATATTGAATCTATCAGCCGCAAGATACAGCAGCTTCAAAATGAACGCAGTTCGGCTTCCGATCATTTGAATTTTCTTAAAAAAGATCTCATAAACGCTCATCCGCGTGCCAGATCAACAAAATTCAACAACGCCCTTACAGAACTGAAAATAAAAATCCGCAGCAAAGACAAGAAAAAGCGTTAGTACAAAATTACCCGCTGAAAAAATCAGCGGGAATTTTTTATTTTGTACCAAAAATTCTATCCCCGGCATCTCCAAGTCCGGGAATTATATAATTGTTTTCATCAAGACCGTCATCTTTAGCTCCGCAATATATTTCCACGTCAGGATGAGCTTTTTCCAAACGATCTATTCCCTGAGGAGAAGCTATAATACACATAAATTTAATATTTTTTACTCCCGCTTTTTTTATTTCATTGATTGCGTCTACAGCGGTATTGCCCGTAGCAAGCATTGGATCTACGACAATAACGTCCCTTTCGGCAACATCCTCAGGCAGCTTGCTGTAATACTTTATAACATTAAAGCTCTCGTTGTCTCTGAACATTCCAATATGACCTATTTTTGCGGCAGGAACCATATTTATAACTCCGTCTATCATACCAAGTCCGGCGCGAAGAACAGGAACAAACGCAAGCTTTCTTCCTGATATAACCTTTGTTTTGGCAACCGCCATAGGCGTTGCGATTTCAACTTCTTTAAGCGGCAGATCCCTGGTGGCTTCATAGCATATAAGCATAGCTGTTTCTGAAACTAGCTCTCTGAATTCCTTAGCGCCCGTGTTTTTATCTCTCATCAAAGAAATTTTATGCTGAATAAGCGGATGTTCAATTAGATGCAGTTTTGCCATAGTTTTTCACTCCTTATTACTCTTTTCTATATCTTTGAATTTGTCTATACGCTTCTGATGGCGCCCGCCTTCAAATTTTGTTTCAAGAAATATACTAACTATTTCCGACGCTGTTCCCGAGCCTATTGTTCTGGCTCCCATACATAAAATATTAGCGTCGTTATGCAATCTTGTATACTTAGCCGTATAATAATCAGCGCAGAGAGCCGCCCTTATCCCGTTCACCTTATTAGCCGCCATCGACATGCCTACTCCGGTGCCGCAAATCAATATTCCTCTTTCACATTTTCCTCCGGCAACACATCCGGCAACCTCGGACGCGATATCAGGATAATCGCACGCTTCGCCGTTGCAGCCTATATCAAGAATATCATAGCCCATATTTTTAAGCTGTTCTATAATTTCTTCTTTTAAATTGTAACCCGCATGGTCACTGCCAATCGCAATCATAATAAACTCCATTCTGACATTATTGCTTAATATACTTTATATTATATCACATTTATTGTGTAAAATCAACGTCGCTCAGCATTAATTAAATCTTTTTCCGCCTTAACCAATTGAAGATAACTGGCTTCAAGCATTTCTGGACGGCAATAATCATGATTAAGGGACGCCAGGCAAATACCTGCCGCGTTCTGATGTCTTAAATGCATAGGCGAAAGCTTTATACAGCCGTTTCCGAATTTTTCAGAGAATTCCTCTGCTCCGTCGCCTGTCATAACAATTTGTTCGCCGTATTCCGAAAGCATTTCCGACAGTCTGCCGTCCTCAATCAGCATATCATCAAGAATCCTATGAGCTTTATTGTCTGAAAATCTGAATAATGCAGTATAAACCAGGTTTTGTCTTGCCTTCATAACCGAACACACAAGACCGTCAGACGGAAAGTTATATGCAAGACCTTCCAAGGTTGATACTCCGCAGCATTCAATTCCAAGTGAAAACGACATAGCCTTAACTGCGGCAACTCCGATTCTGATTCCGGTATATGATCCGGGACCTATACCAACCGCTATTTTATCAATCGAACCAATTTCCTTATCACAGTCAAAAATAAGCTTTTTTACCATAGGCAATATAACCTGAGAATGCGTCTTGGCAGTCAATAAGGATGACTGCCCGAGCATAATACCGTCCTCCATCAAAGCAACGGAGGCAGTTCTTCCCGATGTTTCAATTCCAAGTGTCAGCAAACCGATCGTCCCCCTCCACTGTTATTCTTCTCGTATCATCATCTATACGGTCTATTGTTATATAAATGGTTTCCGAAGGTAATATATCATCTATATTCTCCGACCACTCAACTGCAAAAACACTTTTTTCCAATGGATAATCGTAAAAGCCTGTAGCTTCAAGCTCCTCAGAGCTGATGATCCTATACATATCAAAATGATAAAGGCTGATTTCTCCCCTATATTCATTTACTATTGAAAACGTTGGCGACGTTACAATATCCTTTAATCCAAGTCCTGCTGCAAGACCTCTGGTAAAGGTGGTTTTTCCTGCTCCAAGTCCGCCCTTAAAAGCAATTATATCTCCCCTTTTCAAAAGCGATCCCAGCTTTTCCGCAAATGCAATAGTTTCCTCAGGACTCTTAGTTATAATTGTCATCATTTTTATCCTCTAAAAAAATTTTCTTTATACTCTTATCCGTCACATCGTTTTCTATTATATAAGCAGTCCATTTATCCGTACTGTCGAGCTTATAAATATAACACTCGACAGGATATTCATCTCCGTCCTTATAGGCGCTGTAATACCTTGCAGCGACGGATTGATTCTGATTTATCCCCAAAGAAACGCTTTTATAGCTCTGAGTGTCAAAATCCGTATATTTTTCAATAAACTCCATGCCGTCTTCAATATTATCTATCCAGACCATTAAAACAGGTTGTTTTCCGCCCGTATATTTAGCGCGGCTGACGCTTACGTCCTCTGAGATGAGGATATTCAATTCGTCAGCAATAATTCCAATCTCATATTCAGAAAACTCGTATTTAACCGCCGTATTATATCCGTTAAAAAAATATGAAAATACATGATATATAATATAAAGGAATACGACGGTCAAAATTGTTATAACCAAAACCCTCCAGATTTTTTCCGAACGTCCTTTTTCCTTTTCATTATCTGTTCCGGAAACTATGTCGCCCTCATTATCATCTATTATATTCCGCATAATCAGAAAAGTCCCGTTATACTGCCGCTGTTATCGCAGTCTATATTCAAAGCCGCGGGACATTTCGGAAGACCGGGCATTGTCAGTATATTTCCGGTAAGCGCAACCACAAATCCGGCTCCGGAGGATAGCTTAAGGTCTCTTACAGTAATTTTAAATCCTTCCGGTTTCCCCAGCTTTGACGGATCGTCAGAAAGCGAATATTGAGTTTTTGCAACGCATACGGGTATATTGCCATAGCCGAGTTTCTCTATTTCCTTCAATGCTTTTTCAGCTTCAGCCGTATAAACCACTCCGTCTGCACGATAAATCTCCTCTGCTATAATATCAAGCTTTTCTTTTATGGACAGCTTTTCATCATAAATTGGTTTAAACTCTGAAGATTTATTTTCAATCGTACTGATAACTTTAGAAGCAAGATCCTTGCCGCCGTCGCCGCCCTTAGCAAAGATTTCCGTCATAGAGGATTCAACGCCCGCATTTTTACAAAATTCTTCAACGATTCTGATTTCATTTTCAGTATCCGTGTAAAATCTGTTTATTGCCACTACTACCGGAACCCCGAACTTTTTCATATTTTCAATATGAACGCCAAGATTAACGATACCCCTGCAAAGAGCGTCAGTATTTTCCTCCTGCAAATCGCTTTTTGGAATTCCGCCGTTATATTTAAGCGCTCTTATAGTAGCCACAAGCACTACGCATTCAGGCTTTAATCCGCCGAAACGGCATTTTATATCAAAGAACTTTTCAGCCCCGAGATCAGAACCGAAGCCGGCTTCCGTAACGCAGTAATCTCCCAGCTTCAGAGCCAGCTTAGTAGCTCTTATCGAATTACAGCCGTGCGCAATATTTGCAAAAGGACCGCCGTGAATCAAAGCCGGAGTATTTTCAAGAGTCTGCACCAGATTCGGTTTGAGCGCGTCCTTCAAAAGAGCGGTCATAGCCCCTTGAACACCAAGCTCTCTGGCGTAAACAGGTTCTCCTGAATATTTGTATCCAACAAGTATATTTCCTAAACGCTTTTTCAGATCGTCAATATTGCTTGCAAGACAAAGTATCGCCATAACTTCCGATGCGACGGTTATCTGAAAGCCGTCTTCTCGGGGAATTCCGTTTATCTTTCCGCCCAATCCCGCAATTATATTACGAAGAGCGCGGTCGTTCATATCCAGACATCTTTTAAAAAGGATTCTCCTCTGGTCAATTCCAAGCTCGTTTCCATGCTGAAGATGATTGTCGACAGCGGCGCAAAGCAAATTATTAGCAGACGTTATAGCATGCATATCACCGGTAAAATGCAGATTAATATCCTCCATAGGAACGACCTGAGAGTAACCGCCTCCGGCTGCTCCTCCCTTTATACCGAAAACCGGTCCCAGAGAAGGCTCTCTAAGAGCTAAAACGGCATTCCAGCCGATTTTATGCATAGCCTGCGCAAGACCGACGCTTACCGTTGTCTTTCCCTCGCCTGCGGGAGTTGGATTTATAGCTGTTACAAGTATAAGTTTTCCGTCGTCCTTATCCGCAAGCTTTTCATAAAGAGCCTCCGACAGCTTAGCCTTATAATGCCCGTAAGGTTCAATATCTTCGTTTTCTATTCCAAGACCGGCTGCAATTTCAGTTATAGGTTTCATTTTTGCGCCGTGCGCTATCTCAATATCACTCAACATATTTTATCACCATTATTTTAAAAGCTAAAATAATTTTTCCTTTCGCACATAATAACAATTTTTATTATAACATTTCACAGTATAAAATGCAAGTAAAAAAGGACGGCGCACGCCGTCCTTAATATATTACGATTCGACTGTTTCCTCAGCTTTATTTTTTCCGGAAAAAAGCTTTAAGCATTGCAGACCTATAATTACAACGCCTCCTATAAAGAAGAAGAGAATACTGAAGGTATCCATCGTAAGCATTTCTTTCGGAGTTTCCAGCGATTCCGGTCCCTTAACAATAGATAACAGCGAACCGAGCATTAAACCGATTATCGCATATACGGTTTGAGAATGAAAATGTTCAAGCGCCGCCTTAACAAGCTTGATAATAACAATAACTCCAAGCAGTATGCCGATTCCGACAGAAATTACAATGGGAAGACCGCTGAAATCCAAATGGAGCAGATCCTTTATAGCATTCATAACCGGCAGGTATACGCCGAATATCAAAAGCATGGTCGAGCCTGAAATACCCGGAAGAACCATTGCCGATATAGCTATCATTCCTACAAGCACAGTATAAATCAATTGTCCTATATTAAAGGCTCCCGCCGAAACCGATCCGCCGTCCGATGGATTTACCATCGTTATAGCTACAACCAGCGCTGCGCCCAGAATGAGAAATACAACGTTGTAAAATTTCTTAAGGGATTCTTTTTCCTCGTATACTATAAGCGGAATAGAAAAAACTATAAAACCTATAAAAAGCGAGCTTATCTGATAAATATGTGATTCAAATACGCTGGTTAAAATTAGTACTGCTGATATGAATCCGACTATCCAGCCTATTCCAAGTCTTATAAGAAACTTAAACGATTTCTTCAAATTCTCTTTTCTTTCAAGCTTGTCCCCTTTTCTGCTCATAAATGAGTTAAGCGAATTGATAAAATCCTCATAATAGCCTAAAAGATAAGCGATCGTTCCTCCTGATACTCCGGGAACGCTATCGGCAAGCGCCATTAAAAGACCGCATATATAAATCATAAATTATTACACAAGTTACTTTTTTAAGTAACATTCTCCTTTCTTTTTTTACACATTATAACATACGTAAAAATCAAAGTCAATCAATTACAATGGTTTTACGTAGATTTAACAATAGCGATTATTTTCTGGATTTTCGTCTGTATGCAATAAAAAATACGGAAACGGCCGCGGCTAATATTACAGATATGAAATAATATCCCAATTCTCAAAATAAACGCTGCGCCTATTATATCTGTAACAATGCTATTAATCAACGCGTCTAACGGTATTAACAGCAAAATTGAAATCCCTGAGGAAATTAGCTTTTCTGGTTTTATTATAACAAAAAGAAAATAAACTAACCAAAGATATATAATTTAAACAACAGAAACTCTTATTCCTATAGAAAATAAAAGACATTCCTCATATTTTTTTAATTAGATATACCTCCATAAATTCCAATTTGTATACTAAATTCAAGTATAAAATCATCACTTCCTGTTTGGCTTTCTTTTTATTCCCAGCAGTTTAACAAAATCATTAAATAAGGCTGTATCCGATGGCTCAAACATCAGCCATTTTCCGTCATGATAGTTTTTAGTTTCATCATAAATTTTTTGCACTTCTTTTGAATAACTATTTCTATCTGTATCAAATTTTAATCGTTCATCTTTCCCTAAGATAATCATAAATCCTATGCAGTTTTCCCTTGCGTACAATGCACAAAGCGTTTTTCCGCCACGACGGTATTTATACTCATAAGTCCACGCTTTACCGCCTTTGTTCCATAAGCGTTCCATGTCATACTTTTCATCAATTAAGGCACACAGTTTATTCCATATATCATATAATGATTGACCAACTAAAGCAGTCATTTCTTCTGAATTAGGTATTTTATCCAGCATACTCGTTTCTCCTAACTTCAAATTTCTCAGTTCTATAAAAAGAGAATTTTCGTAGTCCTTTATATAGTATCGTACATTTATCAGCCCTTTCGTTTATTAGAGCATAATAATTATAACTTGTTCCGGATCATGAGTCAATCCACTTCCGGTTGAAATGCACACTAAACTGACGTTTACCTGCTTTCTTATAGTTTAAATAAGCTTTATGGGCCGATAATCAATTAAATGCTGTAAGAATCTAAAAATTCCTGTAATTTATTCGCAAGCTTACCTATGTGAATACCGTCAACAAACGAATGATGCGCCTGTATTGAAAACGGAAGAATAGTTCTGCCGTTTCTTTCAAAATACTTTCCCCAATCGAAAAGTGGCGTTGAATTGTCCTTTTTTCCTGAAACGGTATGGGAAATATGAGTGTAGGAAATCCAAGGGAAAGGTGAAAACTGAAAAACATCAATTCCAAGCGGACCTGTAAAATATTCTTTCTGCGACAGAACAGTATTTAGGGCCAAAGCATTATATTCGTCAAGCGTATCTGTCATTTTTACATTTACAACCTTAAAAAGTTCGGTATCATTATCGAGAAAGGTAAACGCCGTATCAATCTTATCGAATAAAACCACAACTCCATTTAAAAAACGATATCTGAATTCCTCTATTTCATTGGCGCATTTTGAAACTACATAAATCATTGAAAAAGTGAAGGAATATCTGTTTTTTATCTTTTTTAAGAATTCTGTAATATCTAATTCGAATGTAACACAGTACGACGGTTCTATGTAATCTCTGAACACCTGAAAATGCACTTTTCTTTTCCACTCATTTAAATTAATTATTTCATAATTATTCATCAATAGCTCCTTTCATATACCATTGACATAATAAAAAACAGCGGAAAGTATTTAAAAACCTTCCGCTGTCTGATTTTTATTAAATATTTGGCATAACCGGTAACTGAGACGGATACGGAATTTCCTGATGATTGTCAGTTTTTACAATCTGAACCTTGTTATAAACGTCCATTCCCGTTCCTGCCGGTATAAGCTTTCCTATTATAACATTTTCCTTCAAGCCAAGCAGCTTATCGCTCTTGCCTCTGATTGCAGCGTCTGTTAGAGCCTTGGTGGTTTCCTGGAACGATGCCGCAGATAGGAAGCTGTCAGAGCTTGACGACGCCTTTGTAATACCCTGAAGAACAGGAAGCGTTGTAACAATCTCCAGATTTTCTTCTCCGTTTTCTATTCTCGTCTTAATCGACTCGTTTATTTCGTCAATTTCCTTCTTATCAACAAGCGCTCCCGGCAGCAAATAGCTACTTCCGGATTCATCGACCTTGATCTTCCTCAGCATCTGGCGAACAATAACTTCGATATGCTTATCATTTATATCAACACCCTGTAAGCGGTAAACCTTCTGTACTTCATGGATAATATAATTCTGAACCGCCTGCACGCCTAAAATGTTAAGAATATCCGCCGGATATACGTTACCCTCCGTAAGCTTAGTACCCTTTTCAATAACCTCATTTTCCTTAACTCTTATCTTGAAGTTATATGGAACCATATAGCTTTCTGTCTCTCCGGTTTCATTATTTGTTACAATAACGTTTCTGGTCGTCTTGATCTCTTCGATATTGACTATGCCGTCGATTCTTGAAAGTATAGCGGCATTTTTCGGACGCCTTGCCTCAAACAGCTCCTCAACACGCGGAAGACCTTGCGTAATATCCTCTGCCGAAGCGATGCCTCCCGTATGGAATGTTCTCATCGTAAGCTGAGTACCCGGCTCGCCTATAGACTGAGCAGAAATAATACCTACAGCTTCGCCGACAGCGACAAGGTTTCCGTTTGCAAGGTTGGAACCATAGCATTTAGCGCATACTCCATGCTTTGAACGGCAGTGTAAAACTGAACGTATTTTGATTCTCTCCACTCCGGCCTCGCACACTCTCTTTGCGTCCGCCTCAGTCATAAGCTTATCCTTTGATATTATAACGTCTCCGGTGCTCTCGTCCTTAAGATCGTCGACAAGATATCTTCCCACAAGTCTTTCAACCAGCGGCTCAATTATCTCGTTGCCGTTTCTGATCTCATATACCTCAAGACCGTCGTGAGCGTCACAGTCATGCTCGCTTATGATTACATCCTGCGAAACGTCTACAAGACGTCTGGTAAGGTAGCCGGAATCGGCGGTACGTAAAGCAGTATCTGCAAGTCCCTTACGGGCGCCTCGCGATGAAATGAAATATTCAAGAATATTCAGTCCTTCACGGTAATTCGCTCTGATAGGAATTTCAATGGTAGTACCGGAGGTATTGGCGATAAGGCCTCTCATACCTGCAAGCTGCCTGATCTGATTGATACTTCCTCTGGCTCCCGAATCAGCCATCATGAATATAGGGTTATATTTGTCAAGTCCCGTTTTAAGCGCCTCGGTAACATCATCCGTAGCCTGATTCCAAACTTCAATTACCTTTTTGGATTTTTCCTCAGACGATATATAGCCGTATTCATACTGCCTTGTTATTACCTCTATCTTTTTATCGGCTTCCGCAAGAATATCTTTTTTCTGGGGCGGTATCGTAGCGTCGCATACCGCGACGGTAATTGAAGCCTTTGTCGAATACTTAAATCCAAGCGCCTTGATCTTATCAAGTACTTCGGAAGTTGTTGTTGTACCGTGAATTCTGATACATCTTTCAATAATATTTGAAAGCTGTTTTTTGCCTACAAGGAAAGATATTTCAAGATCAAACTGCTTATCAGAATTAGTTCTGTCCACATAACCAAGATTCTGAGGGATGTTTTCGTTGAATATCAGACGTCCGACCGTACAGTCAATTATTTTAGATACGGTTTTGTCGCCTATTTCCTTTGTGATTCTCACCTTAATAGCCGCATGCAGCGATACGTCGTGCTCGTTATATGCCATTAAAGCTTCGTTTACATCTCTGAATACCTTGCCCTCGCCGGGTTCTCCCTCCTTCTGCATAGTCAGATAATAAGAGCCAAGCACCATATCTTGAGACGGAACGGCAACAGGGCAGCCGTCGGAAGGCTTTAAAAGGTTATTCGCGGCAAGCATTAGAAATCTTGCTTCTGCCTGAGCCTCCGCTGAAAGCGGCAGATGCACAGCCATCTGGTCGCCGTCAAAATCGGCATTGAACGCGGTACAAACCAAAGGATGAAGTTTAATTGCGCGTCCTTCTACAAGAATAGGTTCGAACGCCTGTATACCCAGTCTGTGAAGCGTGGGGGCGCGGTTCAGCATAACCGGATGATCCTTAATCACGTTTTCAAGTGCGTCCCATACTTCAGTAGAAGCTCTGTCAACCATTTTTCTCGCGCTCTTTATATTTGCGATAACCTTAGTATCAACAAGTCTTTTAAGCACAAACGGCTTGAAAAGCTCAAGAGCCATTTCCTTTGGCAGACCGCACTGATACATTTTAAGCTCCGGACCTACTACGATAACAGAACGTCCGGAATAGTCGACACGCTTGCCGAGAAGGTTCTGTCTAAAGCGTCCCTGCTTACCCTTAAGCATATCGGAAAGAGATTTCAAGGCACGATTATTAGGCCCTGTAACAGGTCTGCCGTGACGTCCGTTGTCGATAAGAGCGTCAACGGCTTCCTGAAGCATTCTCTTTTCATTTCTTATAATGATGTCCGGCGCTTCAAGCTCAAGCATTCTTTTTAGACGGTTATTTCTGTTGATAACTCTTCTGTAAAGGTCGTTTAAGTCGGACGTTGCATAACGTCCGCCGTCCAGCATAACCATAGGACGCAGATCAGGAGGTATAACAGGGATTACATTCAGAACCATCCATTCCGGCTTGTTTCCCGAAAGCCTGAATGCTTCTATTATTTCAAGTCTTTTCAATAGCTTAATCTTCTTCTGACCTGAAGGCAGACCTTTAAGCTCTTCCTTCAGATCCTCTGAAACGACCTCAAGATTATTTTTCCATTCAACGTCAAGCTCTGAGAATTTTTTACATTCGTCACAATCGCATGTCAACGGCGAATGAGTACACTCAGATTTTTTTCCTCCAAGAGAAATCTTTCCCGACATTATAAGTCTGTTCTTAAAAACGTCGTATCGTTCAGGATCATATTCCTGCAAAAGCTTCTGTATTGCCTCAGCTCCCATTTCCGCTGAAAATTCATCGCCGTATTTTTCCCTTGCGTCTAAATATTCCTTTTCGGAAAGAAGCTGTTTTTTTATCAGCTCGCCTGTATTGCCCGGATCAAGAACAATATATTTTGTAAAATAAAGTATTTCTTCAAGGCGTTTTTGAGAAATTTCAAGCACCTGTCCTATTCTTGACGGCGTTCCCTTGAAATACCAAATATGAGATACCGGAGCCGCAAGCTCAATATGGCCCATTCTCTCGCGTCTTACCTTCGCGCGGGTAACCTCAACTCCGCAGCGGTCGCAGACCTTTCCCTTAAAGCGTATTTTCTTGAACTTTCCGCAGTGGCATTCCCAGTCTTTAGTAGGTCCGAAAATTCTTTCACAGTAAAGACCGTCCCTTTCAGGCTTCTGGGTTCTGTAATTTATAGTTTCAGGACGCTCAACAGCGCCGTAAGACCAGCTTCTGATCTGTTCCGGTGATGCGAGACCTATTTTTATAGAATCAAAAGTATTAAATTCCAAACCGTTACCTCCTTGTCTGAATTACGACATTGCCGTTTCCGCCCCGCAGGCGGCTCCGGAGCCGACTATATTTCTTCGTCGTCAGCAGATATATCAAAACTGAACATCGCGCCCGACTCGGAATCATCAAGATCCTCCAGAATATCATCGTCCTCAACATCGTCAAGCGTGAATCCGGCGTCTTCAATCTCAGACTCCTCAAACGGATGCTCATCCGCATTTTCGTCCGCAAACGAAACGGGCTGAGGTATAATATCGTCGTCGTCAAACGACTGCTTAAGATCAATTTCATCCTGATTTTCATCAAGAACCCTGACATCAAGACAAAGCGACTGAAGCTCCTTGAAGAGAACCTTGAATGATTCCGGAATACCCGGCTTAGGTACGTTCTGACCTTTAACTATCGCTTCATAGGTGTTTACTCGTCCTACCGTATCGTCCGATTTTACAGTAAGAATTTCCTGGAGAGTATAAGCGGCGCCGTATGCCTCCAGAGCCCATACCTCCATTTCACCAAACCTCTGTCCGCCAAACTGCGCTTTACCGCCGAGAGGCTGCTGAGTAACCAAAGAATAAGGTCCGACAGAACGAGCGTGTATCTTGTCGTCAACCAGGTGATGGAGCTTAAGATAATACATATAACCTACCGTAACACGGTTATCGAACTGTTCTCCGGTTCTTCCGTCGTACAAAACAGTCTTGCCGTCCTCGTCCATTCCGGCAGCTCTGAAGCACGCTCTTATATCGTCCTCGTGAGCGCCGTCGAATACCGGCGTCATAATATGCCAGCCAAGAGCCTTTGCGGCCATTCCGAGATGAACCTCAAGCACCTGACCTATATTCATACGCGAAGGCACGCCCAATGGATTCAGTACTATATCAAGCGGCGTTCCATCGGGGAGGAACGGCATATCCTCCTGTGGAAGTATCCTTGAAACAACGCCCTTATTTCCATGACGTCCGGCCATTTTATCGCCGACAGAGATTTTTCTCTTCTGAGCGATATAGCAACGGACAAGCATATTTACACCCGGACTAAGCTCGTCGCAGTTTTGTCTTGTAAACACCTTGACGTCCACAATAACTCCGGCTTCTCCATGAGGAACCTTAAGAGAATTATCACGAACCTCTCTCGCCTTTTCTCCGAAAATTGCACGAAGCAGTCTTTCCTCGGCAGTAAGCTCGGTTTCACCCTTAGGAGTAACCTTTCCCACAAGAATATCTCCCGAATGAACCTCGGCTCCTATTCTGATAATACCCTTTTCATCAAGATCCTTTAAAGCGTCCTCGCCTACGTTAGGAATATCTCTTGTAATCTCCTCAGGGCCAAGCTTCGTATCGCGGCATTCTATTTCATATTCTTCTATATGAATCGAAGTAAATACGTCGTTTTTAACTAAGTTTTCGTTTAACAGTACGGCGTCCTCGTAGTTATAGCCCTCCCATGTCATAAAGCCAATAAGAGCGTTCTTTCCGAGAGATATCTCGCCGTCCGCGGTAGCGGGACCGTCTGCAAGTACCTGTCCCTTTTCAACGTTTTCTCCTACGCTTACAATCGGACGCTGGTTAACGCAGGTGCCCTGGTTAGAGCGCTTGAATTTCGTTAATTTATATTTGTGTTCAAGACTGATATTGTCTTCAACAGTTATCTCGTCCGCACTGACAGCCGTAACCTTTCCGCTGCACTCAGATATAATGCATACTCCGGAGTCAACCGCCGCCTTATATTCCATACCGGTACCGACAAAAGGCCTTTCGGTTTTAAGCAAAGGCACAGCCTGTCTCTGCATGTTAGAACCCATAAGCGCTCTGTTAGCGTCGTCGTTTTCAAGGAACGGAATCATAGCCGTCGCTACCGATACGACCATCTTCGGAGAAACGTCCATATAATCTACAAGCTCTCTGTCGCATTCAAGTATCTTGTCGCGGTAACGAGCGTTTACTTTAGGTCTTGCAAGCTTTCCGTCCTCGGTCAGCGGCTCGTTTGCCTGTGCGACAATAAAGTTATCCTCCACATCGGCCGTCATATAAACTACTTCGTTGGTGACAACTCCGGTTTCCTTGTCTACTTTTCTATAAGGCGCTTCAATAAAGCCGTATTCATTTATCTTGGCAAATGTAGCAAGATATGAGATCAAACCTATATTAGGACCTTCAGGCGTTTCAATCGGACACATTCTGCCGTAATGACTGTAATGAACGTCACGGACTTCAAATCCGGCTCTGTCTCTTGAAAGACCTCCGGGACCAAGCGCCGAAAGACGTCTTTTATGCGTCAGCTCCGCCAGAGGATTGTTCTGATCCATAAACTGTGAAAGAGGGGAAGAGCCGAAAAATTCTTTGATTGCCGCCGTAATCGGACGTATATTAACTAAAGACTGCGGAGTTATGGTTTCCATATCCTGAGTCTGAAGATTCATTCTTTCCTTTACGACTCTTTCCATTCTGGCAAAGCCTATCCTGAACTGATTCTGAAGCAGCTCTCCTACCGAGCGGATACGTCTGTTGCCGAGATGGTCAATATCATCTACTACTCCGACGCCTTCGCATAAATTAAGATAATAGCTTATTGTAGCATAGATATCATCGAGAATTATATGCTTAGGAACAAGCTCGTCAACTCGCTTCTTTATATTGTCCTCAAGCTCCTCCTCGTCTGCGGAGGATTCAAGAATATCCTTAAGAACCTTGAAGGATACCTTTTCATTAATACCATACTGAGCGGCGTCAAGGTCAACGTAGCCATTTATATCGACCATTCCGTTTCCTATAACCTTAACTTCCTTTTCAACCATTCTTATGGCGTTTTCACCGTTTTCAGTGACATAATATTCTTTAGCTTCAACTGTCAGATAAGCCTCATATACTCCGGCCTGCTCGATTTCCGCAGCCTTATCATAGGTCAGTTTTTCACCCTCGTCAGCCATGATTTCGCCTGTAAGCGGATTTACTACCGGTCGTGAAAGAACATGTCCGGAGATACGCGAGCCGATACCTAACTTCTTATTGAATTTATATCTTCCGAATCTGGCAAGATCATATCTCTTGGCGTCAAAGAAAAGATTATTGAGATGAGAAACCGCGCTTTCAACTGTCGGAGGTTCGCCCGGACGCAGCTTTTTATAAACGTCGATTAAAGCGTCAGAATTGTTTTTAGTTCCGTCCTTCTGAAGAATAGTCTGAGCCAATCTGTCGTCTGAGCCGAAAAGCTCAAATATTTCCTCGTCTGAGCCGACTCCCAGCGCTCTTATAAATGTAGTAAGAGGAATTTTCCTGTTTTTATCTATTCTGACATAAGCGATATCGCTTGAATCCATTTCATATTCAAGCCATGCGCCCCTGTTCGGTATAACTGTAGCTTTAAAAAGATCCTTACCCGTTTTATCCTTTTCAAAGGAATAATACACGCCCGGAGAACGTACAAGCTGTGAAACAATAACACGCTCCGCGCCGTTTATTATAAACGTGCCGCTTTCAGTCATAAGAGGGAAATCTCCCATATAGATTTCGCTTTCCTTGACATCTCCCGTTTCCTTGTTCCAGAGAGTTGCTGTAACTCTCAGAGGAGCGGCATAAGTAACGTCGCGTTCCTTGCATTCTGCAATGGTATACTTAGGCGTATCGTCAATCTTATAATCAACAAAATTCAGGACGAGATTACCGTTATAATCGGTTATTGCGGACATATCGCTTAAAACGTCCTTTAAACCTTCATCCTTGAACCACTGATATGAATTTTTCTGTACCTCGATAAGATTAGGTATCTGAAGCGCCTCGTTTATTTTTCCAAAGCTCATTCTGACATTCTTACCAAGCTGTACTGGCTTGACATTCACCATAGGCGGAACCTCCTTGATTTATTAACGGCTTTAATTTCTATATGCCTAAACTGATTTTTTTCATAAAGCTCTTGACAGAACATAAAAATTTATGTTATACTATTCAGCCAAGAAATATAATCAGTCATACTGATACATTTTATTATTATACAACTCTTTTTTGGCTTTGTCAAGTAGCAAATATAATAAAATAATCCGCTTTAATTTATTTACCTTTTTTAGCGAGATTCATTGACATCTATTGGTTAATATGTTATTCTATATAAAGAGGGGGGTAATAATAATGAAATTTTATAAATTAGTAAGTGTATGTACGGCATTAATATTATCTTGCAGTTCAACAATATTTAATTTTAAGGCTGACGCTAACGCAAGAATTATTCATCCGATTTCTTTTGCCAATCGACTACAGGTAAACATGAGCAATTGTAAGGCTTACTACTCACCAACATATGCAAATTCATATGGCGAAAAAACAATGCGCGCTGCAAATGCTTGGGCTAGCCATAAAAACCTTGCTTTTACTATGCGTTGGAGTAGAGTTTTATCTTCATCAGGAGCCACAGTTCAATGCAGTTTTTATCGAAACGCCAATGATAACGCTATAGCCAAAACCACATTTTTTTACAATTCTATTTCCACATATCCTACTTCATCAGATTGGAATATGTGTAAAATTCAACTTAACCTTGCTTATGACGTTCAAACTGATACTATAACGCATGAATTTGGTCATGTTTTCGGATTAGACGAAAATAACGATACCCCGTCATCTATTATGTGTCAAAAAGGTTATGGCAGAACAGCGACATACCCATCAGATACGGACATTATAATGTTAAATGGATTATATCCTAATGCTTAAGGGGGCTATTTTTATGAATATCAAAAAAAGGCTTATCATCTCTTCAATCATATGTTCCTTATTAATTTTAGCGTCGGGCTGCGGAGATAATCAGACGACAGACAATAACACGTCTAAAGCCGAAGTCTTAACGGAGCATAATGTCGTAAGCTTCGCCAAAACAGAAGCAGATATTGCAAAATGCGCTTATACGCTTGAAGAACTTTATAACGCTTCCGATTTTGTTGCTGAAGTTAAAATAACAGATACGTCTTCGTTTATTTGGCCGGACACAGATATGATCTATACAAATTTAACTCCGGAAATCATAAACATTTACAAGGGTTCATTTAATAACGAATTGTTAACCGTAAGCGGAGGATATATGAATTACAAAAAATATGCTAATTCTCCAGAAATAATCAAAGAATTCGGACACGCTCTTGATACTTCCGAATATTCTGAAAAAGAACTTGAAACCGCTGAGATTTACTATGATTTGTACGGCAATTATATTCCTGAGATTGGAGATAAATTAATCTTCTTTGGCATTAGGGATAGAAATAATGAAACTGAAAATTATTATGTTACTTATTCCAATCAAGGCATTTTTTTATGTGATAACAATGGTACCATTTCAAACCAAGCTCTCCTTGTGGACGATAACGGATTTACCGAACCTTTGGCCAAAGATTTAACGAAGTTATTTAATAATACAGAAAAGCATAAACAAAAAAATATGTTGAATGAAACGTCAACCGTTCTAAATATACCTAAAAGTGAATTTATTAACGAAATAAACAGTATGGAATAAAAATAAATCGGCATTTAATGCCGATTTATTTTTTCTGTAGTATACTATGTTATTATTTACATCAACTGCTTGGAAATTTCAATTGCGTCGTAAAGGTCGCATACTCCGTCGCTGTTTATATCGCCTACCGACTGCTGACCTTCTGTCAATTCAAACTTATTAATCAAATGACCTCCTATCCAGATAACGTCATATAAATCTACCGTTTCATCAAGGTTAACATCGCCTGTTAAAACTTGCTTTTTATCGGTTGAAATCGAAATCGGATTACAGAGGCGATTATTATACAGAGGAATAATCTGATTGACGCACTGTCTTATTTTAATAAATGTAAGTATATTTTCATCGCTCACAGCAACATTATTATATTCAGGAAATGTTATGCTTAAAAGATAATCATAATAAATCGCACCGTCTGTTACTGAAACGTTAATCGGGGAAATTATTTCATATTCTAACGAATCTTCCAATAATTCATGTAAATTTTGTTCAGTTTCATTAGCTCTGTATTCATCCTCTCTTAGTACAGAACAGCCAAATCTTGCTTCCACAGTATATACCATAGAAATTTCATTTTCAAGCATTTCCTCATAATTTTCTAAATCCGGATCATATCCTGCCTGAAACTTTTCTATTGTATTCTCCTTTTCATCTTCATAGAACTGTTTCTGTTCGTTAAAAGACGCTTCCGCCTCCGGAAATTCTTCAAAATATTCTTCCTTACTCATTTCAAGCAGCTCTTTTAAAGTATACATTTTTTCATTGTATTCTTCCGCTGCTACGGAAGAAACTCCAATAACTGATACGGACATTAAAGCTGCAACTAAAAATAACGATAAAGCTTTAATCATTTTCATATATATCTCCTCCTTAAAGTAAGTTCATATTTATTCCAACAACATCTGCAATATCCACACTTCCGTCATTATTATAGTCTGCCAACTCATATTGAATCGCATGAATAGAGTTCAGATAAATATTAAAGAAATAAATAGCTTTTAACTTATGAGATTATTTCCCTAACATTATTATACACCATTAATAATATAATTTATATAGTTAGATCGTATTAATCTTTAATAAATCATGAACATTTTGCAAATTTTTTATGAACTGATTTACCTGTTATCCACATTTTCGGGGTACATATCATGATTAAACAGTCTGTTTTCCGCAAGACGTTCCCATTTAGTTCCCGGCCTGCCGTAGTTGCAGTAGGGATCAATTGAAATACCGCCTCTCGGCGTAAACTTCCCCCAAACCTCAATATATTTTGGATTCATTAGTCTAATCAGATCCTTCATGATTTTATTCATGCAGTCCTCGTGAAAATCACCATGGTTACGGTAACTGAAAAGATAAAGCTTTAGCGATTTGCTCTCAACCATTTTTACATCGGGAATGTAAGAAATATAAACTGACGCAAAATCCGGCTGTCCGGTTATTGGACAAAGACTTGTAAATTCAGGACAATTGAATTTTACAAAATAATCGTTTTCCTTATGCTTGTTTTCAAAGGTTTCCAGCATTTCCGGAGCATAATTATCCGGATATGCAGTTTTCTGATTTCCAAGAAGGGTAAGCTCCTCTTTTTCTCTTTTTTCCATTTTTTTACCTTTCCGCAGGATCTTTAATACCGTTTAATTTGAACGCCTTTGCTCTGTCAATACAAGTTCCGCATTTTCCGCATGGCCTGTCCCCTCCCTCATAGCAGCTCCAAGTAAGCTCATAGGGTACGTCAAGGCTGAGCCCGAGCTTTACAACCTCAGCTTTCGACATTCCGACAAAGGGCGCGCTTATCTCAAGCCGTCGGCCGCTTCCTTCATAAATTGCAGTATTCATAGCATTATTAAACGCTTCAGAGCAATCAGGATATGCGTTTCCGGCCGAATCGTCCGCATGGGCGCCGTAATAAATTATACCGCATTTTTTGGATAGCGCAATACTTGCCGCAGAAGCCAGAAACAATCCGTTTCTGAAGGGAACATAAGTTGAAACAGTAGAGCCGTTTTTCTTTTTTAACTGCTCAGAATATGATTCATGCGGAATATTTTGTTCTGAATTTTTTAATAGCGAACAATCGGAATACTGAAAAATCAAAGACAAATCAAGCTCAATTCTTTCCGTTCCATAATATTTCGTTATAGCTGCGGCTGCTTCTATTTCCTTTATATGCTTCTGACCATAGGATACAGAAAGAGCCGTAACATTATCAGCCCCGTATTTTTTTACGGCAAGGCCCAGACAGGTCGTACTGTCGACTCCTCCGCTGAATAAAACTAATGCTTTCATAAAAATTCTCCTTTATTTCAATTGAAGAAGAAACCTTTTCTGTAATTGCAGATCGGTCTTAAATCTTCCCCTGAAGGCAGTATATGAAGAAGAAGAGGAACAATTTTTAATCCCTCTTGCCGTCATGCACGAATGCTTTCCCTCTATAAAAACCGCAATATCCTCAGAGCCTGACGCCAACGACATTATCTCAGCTATATCTGACCCCAAACGTTCCTGGAGCTGAAGCCTTTTTGCCGCCATATCTGCAATTCTTGCAGCTTTGGAAAGTCCTATTACCCTTCCGTTCGGTATATAGGCAATTGAAACCTTCATATCATACATAAGCGCCATATGATGCTCGCAGAATGAAAATACCTCAATATCCCTTATTAACACCATATCGCTTTCTCCGCAGGCATAGTCGTCTTCAAAGGTTTTGCTGAACATCTCCGCTATCTGAGAATTTGTATAATTCATACCCTCAAAGATTTCCTCATACATTCTCGCAACCCTGTCGGGCGTTTCCTTTAAGCCCTCGCGTTCGGGATCGTCTCCCAAAGCTTTAAGTAAACCTTTGATATGATATTTTACCGCTTCTTTGTCTATCGCCATATTCAAACTCCCCTCATTCCGGCCGGCCAGATGAATTTATGAAGCTGTAGCTGAAAATTAACGCCGTTCATCTTGTGCTTGAGCATATATCCGACAATCTCCTTAGGATCTATTCTGCCGAACACAGGACTCAGATAAACCGCACACCTTTTATCCAGTCGGTATTTTTCAATGATGTTCCTCGCCGTCTCAAGATCAAGACTGCTGCCACATACAAATTTAACGGTATCACTTTCTGTCAGATAGTCGTAGTTGTCCAAATTCATAAAGCCCTCCATACCGCTCGACGGCAGCTTATAGTCAAGTGTAAACGACGGCGGAAGTTCCATATTTCTGTATAAAGATATATCGGCAGAGCCGTTAGTCTCTATTTCAACGCTAAGACCGTTTTTGCATAGCATATCTATAAGATTATAAATATCCGGCTGTATCAGAGGCTCGCCTCCGGTGAGAGTTACGTTATTTATACGGGAGGATATAATATACTCCAATATATCCTGCGCGGACATTGGCTTCGCGGGCCAATCGTCAGAATTTGCCCATAGCGTGTCGCAGTAAGAGCAGCAAAGGTTACATCCCCTAAAGCGTATAAAGACAGCCGGCTGTCCCGCTTTTCTTCCCTCGCCGTTTATGCTGACAAACCTTTCGGCAATATTATATGCCAAGCCTAACCCTCCTCATACATAGCGCAGTTATTCGGGGTTTCATATACGGTAACATTATGCGGTCTGAATCCGCGCTCTTTGATTATCATAAAGAAATGTCTTGCAAGATTTTCCGCTGTCGGACGGAACGGCAGTTCAACAAGCCTGAACCCGTCTCTTTTAAGACATTCCATAGTATCGTTTTTTAATGTGTTCTTTTCATATATCAACGAATGGTCATAATGCTCCGCAATAACGCTCAACGCTCTTTTAAGCTCTGAAAAGTCCATGATCATTCCTTTATTCTGACCGTTTCTCTGCAAGAAGGCATTTTTAACCGTTACTTCTACTTTCCACCTGTGTCCGTGAATATTGCTGCATTTCCCTTCATATCCGTATAAAAAATGTGCGCTGTCAAAAGAAAATTCTGATTTTAAAAAGTACATTATATCTCCTCCGAAAATTAAAAGGATACAGAATCGACATCTGTATCCTTGAATTTCAAGTTTATGATGTCCTGGTTTTGTTTAAGGACAGGATGGCACAATCGAACTGTCCATATAAAATTTTATGCAAGCGGTATTGTTTTAAGTGAAATTATATTATAATAATCCTGCGTTTTTTTAAGCGTTACCATTACCCTTTTTTCAGGATCCGCTTTTCCACTGTTCCATGGCGGCGTAGATTTATAGCAGTCCGCATAAACGGTATAGGTATCGTCTGTTTCAGCAATGTCCGTAACCTTCGGATAATAAGAATATAAATCTGTATCCTTTGGAATTATATACTGCTTTTTCTTTTTATCATATGATATAATAATATCACCAATACCGGAATCAGAATGATCAAGCTTCATATACTCTCCGAACAGCTTTTCAACAATATAAGTCATTTGATCCTGAGGAAACAAAATATCTCCCGTTTCCTGATCCTCAAATACAGATTTTTTCCCGTTTATAACAAGCTCCCATACCGCAATATTAATAAGCTCCTCATTACCTAAATCTGAAACGCTTTCAAAATCCTTTGTTTCGGTAACAATCAGCGGATAGATAACCGATTCAAATTCCGTTTTCTGCATATCGGCAGCTCCCGAGCCGGAAGATTCGCTGAATTTATTTATACCTGTACTAACAGTATTTATAATTCCCGTAACGGCAAATGCTCCAAATACAGCAAGAACAAGTATCTTTAATATTATTTTAACAAGCTCCGAGGCTCTGAATTTAGGAATATCACCTTTATCTCCGTCATTTTCAGAATCCATAAAACTATTAAAGTCGCCGTTGTCTATAATTCCGTCGTCTTCGCCGCCTGTATCCTCAAATCCGCCGTCCTCATAATCGTCATATTTATGCGGAGCATAAAAGCTGTCCTCTGATTTTGATTCATTATCCCTTCGTACTGAAGCCTCATATTCATAACGTTCCTGCTGTTCAGTCTTAGCCGGCCTGATTTCAGTTCGGCGGCTTTCCGATATGCCTGAGCTTGGCCGATTTATATCGCTATGAGACGTATTCTGTCTGCCGTCAGAAGAAAATTCACGCAGCAGTTCGTCTATTATAGCGTCTGTTTCACTTTTTTCCCTCATAGGCGTATATTTCCATTTACTCCTTTTTTCACGGACAGCAGTGTCTACTTCATCAAGTATATCCATAGAAACCCTCCCATATTTTAAGAAAAGCCGATATACGGCAAGCTGTTATTCAATTTCTGTTTAAGCCGGCGCTGTTATTCAAATTGTTTTTACATACATAGATATTCTATCTTATCTGACCGCTGCCGTTAATAAGATATTTAACGGTTGTAAGCTCGCGCAGTCCCATTGGACCCCTTGCATGAAGCTTCTGTGTTGAAATGCCGATCTCGGCTCCGAATCCGAATTCTCCGCCGTCTGTAAAGCGTGTCGACGCATTGACATAAACAGCCGCCGCGTCTACCATACGCTGAAACCTCTCTGCATTTTCAAGACTTTTTGTAACAATCGCTTCAGAATGCTTTGTCCCGTATTTTGCTATATGATCTATCGCCTCGTCAATTGAATCAACAACCTTGACAGAAATAATATAATCGAGAAATTCCGTACCGTAATCACTTTCCGACGCCGCTATGACGCAGTCCCCGAGAATTTCGGCCGTTCTCTCGCATCCCCTTATTTCAACATTATGCCCGTCAAGCCTTTCTTTTATAACCGGAAGAGCCTTTTTCGCTATATCCTTATGAATAAGCAGTCCCTCCACTGCATTGCATACGGACGGACGCTGAGTCTTTCCGTTTTCAACAATATCGGCAGCCATTTCAATATCTGCGGAGTCGTCAACATAAACGTGACAGTTACCTGTACCGGTTTCAATCACCGGAACAGTAGCCTGACTGATAACTGCCTGAATAAGACCGGCTCCGCCTCTTGGAATAAGAACGTCAAGATATCCGTTCATTTTCATAAGCTGAGAAGCCGTTTCCCTTGACGTGTCCTCAATAAGCTGAATAACGTCCTCCGGAAGTCCGGCAGCTTTTACAGCTCCGCGCATTACGTCCGCAAGACACTTATTAGAATTTATCGCTTCCTTGCCGCCTCTTAAAATAACGGCATTCCCAGCCTTTAAGCAAAGAGTGGCTGCGTCTACTGTAACGTTGGGGCGGGATTCAAAAATAATTCCGATAACGCCCAGCGGCACTCTGGTCTTAGATATTTTCAGCCCGTTCGGCCTTACAAAGCCGCAGTCGACAGAGCCGATTACGTCCTCAGCCTCAGCAAGCTTCAAAACCGCGTCTGCAATACCTTTTATTCTGCTCTCATTAAGCAGTAGTCTGTCCTGCATTGCTTCAGACATATTATTTTTAACGGCGTTCTCAAGATCCAGCTTATTATTTTCAATAATAAGCTGAGTATTGGATATCAAAGCGTCCGCTATTGAAACCAAAGCCGCGTTTTTTGTATCAGTCTGTGCAGAAGCTATAAAAGGCTCCGCACATTTCGCTTTCTTTCCGAGCGTTTCAATATAATTCATTCTAATCGCCTCCGTTTTTTCTGCTATCAGAGATAAAAACAGTCCCGCTTGGATTGTTTTCAAACAAATCATATAATTTATCAGGATTATTCCCGTTCATTATTATCATATCAATACCGGCGTTGTTTGCTATCCTGGCCGCGTTTATTTTCGTAATCATTCCTCCGGTGCCGAACATACTTCCCGCTCCGCCGGCCGCTCCCTCGATATGATCGTCTATTCGGGTTACCACAGGTATCAGTTTAGCGTCGGGGTTCTTGTGAGGGTCACTGTCATAAAGACCGTCTATATCTGACAATATTATGAGAAGATCGGCATTTGCAGTTTCCGCTACAATAGCCGAAAGCGAATCGTTCTCACCTATTTCAAGCTCCAGCTCGTCTATTGCGACAGTATCGTTTTCGTTGACTATTGGTATAACCTTCATGGAAATAAGCTTTTCAAAAGCATTTTCTACATTCCTGCGTCGTTCTGTTTCAATAATAGTTTTTGTTACCAGTATCTGCGCAACGGTTATCCCATAATTATCAAACAGATCGTCGTAAAGATACATAAGCTCGCATTGTCCTACTGCCGCCGCCGCCTGTTTGGTCGGAGTATCGGTAGGTTTTTCCTGTAAGCCGAGCTTTCCTACGCCAAGTCCGACCGATCCGGAGGATACTATTATAAGCTCTTTTCCAGAATTCTGCAAATCCGCCATTACTCTGACAAGATTAGTCATTCTTCTAATATTCAGTCTGCCCGTTCTGTGCGTCAGGGTGGACGTTCCAAGCTTTATCACAATACGTTTTTTTTTCGATATATCCAGCATTTTTCAGACGCCGTAAATGGCGCTTGCTCCTTTCAGTTGACTTTATTCCGAGGCTTTCCGTCCAAGTAAGCCTTTATATTAGAACGTACAATATCAATCAGGCGCAGTCTTGTTTCAAGAGACGCCCATGCGGTATGGGGAGTAATAATACAGTTTTTTGCGTCTTTCAGAGGCGTATTCTCAGACATGGGCTCATCGCATAGCACATCCAGAGAGGCTGCCGCAATTCTGCCGCTGTTTAATGCGTCTGCAAGATCCTGTTCGTTAACAATTGCGCCCCGTGCGGTATTGACAAATACCGCGCTGCTTTTCATAAGCGATAAAGCGTCGGAATTAATCATACCTAAGGTTTTATCGGTAAGCGGACAGTGTATAGTCAGCACGTCCGCTCTTGAAAGAGCCTCTTCAAAGGATACGTTTTCATATGGACAGTTTAAAGGATTCGATCTTGTATTTACCAAAACGTTCATCCCGAAAGCCGCTCCGATACCGGCGACCTTTCTTCCTATACTGCCAAAGCCTATTACCGACAATGTTTTCCCGGCAATTTCCTGAGTTTTAATAGGAAATTTTGAAAATGTTTTAGAGGATATCCAACCTCCGCCTTTAACAAATTCATTATACTCCGATATTCTGCTGAAATACTCTAAAATGTGTGCAAACGTATGCTGCGCGACAGCGTCGGCTGAATATTCTCCCGCATTGCAGACCGTTATTCCCTTTTCAGACGCAGCCTTTAAATCAATATTATTAAAGCCCGTTGCAAAAAGACCGATATATTTTATATTAGGACATTTATTTATTACATCCTGCGTTATCATTACCTTATTGCATAAAACCATATCCGAATCCGCTATGTATTCAGCAGCCTTTGCGTTATCGGTAATCGGATAACAACGCACTTCTCCGAATTCCCGGAAAACGCTATAATCTATGTCGCCGGAGGTTACGGTAGTCCAGTCAAGAATACAGATTTTCATTTTAGATATCCTTTTTGTCTTCTGTAGCGTTTTCAGAGGAAATCTCAGCTTCAAGCTCTCTTCTTCTTTTTTTCTCGGAAATTGCCGCAACAAGAGCGATGATTAGCAAGCCGAATTCGAGTATGCCTATTCCATAAAACCAAAGCTTTGTATCCTTTAAATATATAAGCATAGTCATAGCGACCGCAACAGCCATTACCAACTGATATTTATATCTTACTCTTATAAACTGGATAAGGAAAAAAACAAAAGCTACCACTGCAAATATTAGGTGAGCTGAAAACGGCAGCGGGAAAATATTACCATTCATTATCTTATCTCCATTCCGCCGGCTTAAAAGACGGCTCTGACTTAAAAGCATTTATTTTCTATTGTATCATAGAATTACAATAATTTCAAGTGCTCATTTGCATAAATCAGGATATGAAAGAAAAATTATCATAATATACACAAATCAGTAAATAGCAAGAACAATTGCACTATTTTAATTTATTATCACAGAAAACAGAAAATCCCGAAAATCGCTGCAAAATTTTCGAGATTCATTATTTTATTCCCACTTGGCAGATTCAGGTATAAGAGGGCGTATTTAGGGTGATTTCACAGGTAAAACATTCGTAAATATGTTAATGCTTATCCATTTTGGGGACAACTTGTTTTCTTAGTATCAAAATTGTACCACAAAAGTCAAGAAATTATTAGAGTTTCAATCCCTAAACTGTCATTATAAAAGCTTCCCTCAAATTGAGAGAACGGCGGCGCAGATCGTGCGCCGTTCATCTCGACCATTGACGTCCACGGCTGATATTGCTTCTGTTTTATAAAGTATAAGTTTACGAATCCGACTTACTAAACGTACCTGTCATAAGAAATAATGCTTTGCAATTATAGCAACCCCCAAAACAATCAATACGGCAGGGACAAGAACATGTTGATATTTCACAATTTTCCTTTTGATATAGGGGCGGCGTATTAAGACAAACCCAAGGTAACACCAAAAAGCGATCATAAAGATAAATACAATAATTGTAACTACAAAATCCATAAAAGAATATCCGCTAAACGCCGGAATATATACCCCGATATTGTCGGCGCCATTCGCCATTGTCAATAGAGCAACGCTTATAAGGCTTATTTGTGTGTTTTTCTGTTCTTCGTTTTCCTGCGCATACTGTTGATTATGATAGGTAATCCACGCACGAACGCCGAGGATCAGGGGAAAAACCCCCAAAAGTCCAATATACTTAGATGGAATAACCTGCGTCCCCAGTGCGCCTAATATGCTTAAGGCGGTTAAACAGCCAATACCTAAATACTGACCAATAATAATTTGTATGATACCTCTGCGATTTTGCGTTTGGGCATAAAGTATCATTAACACAAAAATATCATCAATATTAGTGCTTGCAAAAGAGGCAAACGCCGTTAAAAAGGTTGCTGCCATAAATTTATATCTCCCTTTTCATAATTTCCTATAAAAAAACTTCGCCTATTCAACTCCCTGCTCCTCAATCGGCAGGGGTTAAGGGGGTTATTTTTGCGTCTTTTTCCTGCATAATAATATTATGAATCTCTGGCAAAGAACGCTTACGGACTATTATGAAAAAATAATGGAAAACTGATATTACAATGTCCTTCGGTTATGATCCTTGGCATACCCCGACTGCAAACACAAAATGGCGATTTTAAAAATCCATTACGGTCATTCCCACTCAATAGTAGCAGGCGGCTTTGTAGTTATATCATAAACAATACGATTTACATTTTTAACTTCGTTAACTATTCTTGAAGCTGCAATTTCTAAAACCTCATAAGGAATCTTCGCAAAATCAGCGGTCATAAAATCTGTCGTTGTAACGCCTCTCAGCGCAACTGTATAATCATAGGTACGGCTGTCTCCCATTACGCCAACAGAACGCATATTAGTAAGAACTGCAAAATACTGATGTATACTGCGTTCAAGACCGGCTTTTGCAATTTCTTCACGGAATATATAATCCGCATCCTTGAGGATTTCAAGCTTATCGTCAGTAATATCGCCGATAATCCTGATTGCAAGTCCCGGTCCCGGAAACGGCTGACGCCAAACTAAAACCTCTGAAAGTCCAAGCTCGATACCGAGCTGACGTACCTCGTCCTTAAACAGCATTCTAAGAGGCTCTATTATTTCCTTGAAATCAACGTAATCCGGCAGTCCTCCCACATTATGATGGGATTTGATAACCGCGGCGTCTCCTGCTCCGCTTTCTATAACATCCGGATAAATAGTTCCCTGAACAAGGTAATCTACCTTTCCGATTTTTTTTGCTTCCTGCTCAAAAACACGTATAAATTCTTCTCCGATTGTCTTTCGCTTTGTTTCAGGATCCGAAACTCCGCGTAATTTAGACATAAACTGCTCCTTGGCGTTAACTCTTATAAAATTCATACCGCTGTCTTCAAATGCGGCTTCAACCTCGTCTCCTTCATTTTTACGCATAAATCCATGATCAACAAAAATGCATGTAAGCTGATTTCCGACAGCCTTTGCAAGCAGGGCGGCGGCTACGGAGCTATCAACTCCTCCGGATAAAGCCAGCAGCACCTTACCGTTTCCTACCTTCTCACGAATCTGTGCAATAGCAGTCTTAGCATAATTTTTCATGCTCCAGTCGCCGCGGCAGCCGCACACATTTTTTAAAAAGCCGTCTATCATTTCAAGACCGAAATCGGTATGATTGACCTCCGGATGAAACTGAACGGCATACAGCTTTTTTTCATTGTTTTCCATAGCCGCCGCAGGACAGTCGGCTGTATGCGCCGTAATTTTAAACCCCTCCGGAATCTCAGATATGTAATCAGTATGACTCATCCATGAAATACCCTTGTCCGGAAGTTCGCCTATATCGCCGAAAATACGGCTTGATTTATCATAAAAGGTTTCCGTTTTTCCATATTCCGACGTAACGCACGCTGTAACCCTGCCGCCCAGCGCAACAGCCATCAGCTGACAGCCGTAACAAATTCCCAGAATAGGTATTCCCAGTTCAAAGATTTCCTTTGTTATATGAGGGGACTTTTCATCATAAACGCTGTTTGGTCCCCCTGTAAAAATAATACCCACAGGATTTAAAGCCTTAATTTCTTCAATGGAGGTCTTATAGCTTTTTACTTCACAATAAACCCCGCATTCACGGACTCTTCTTGCAATAAGCTGATTATACTGTCCTCCGAAATCAAGTATCAAGCAAAACTGATGTTCCATATATTAGCTCCTATCATGTTTTAATCGCCTTTGGCAGATTTTAAAATCTGTCTGCCTAATCGGATATTTTTTAAATCAGAAAGAAACTGCCGCTGTAAGCTTTTCTGGCAGCTCTGAAATTTAATTATATATATTATGCCATTAATCCGGTAAAATTTCAACTGTTTTCAGCATAAATCCTTAATAATTTCTCCGGCAATTATCAAGCCGGCACAGGACGGCACAAAAGACACGCTGCCGATCGTCTTTCTTTTATAAGCAACCTCCGTGCTTTCTGTTTTATGAGCGCATGGCTGTTCAGTAGAATAAACTACCTTAAGATTTTTTACATTTCTTTTTTTCAGCTCATATCGCATAACCTTTGCAAGCGGACATACCCGTGTTTCATAAATATCGGTTACGGTAAGCCTTAAAGGATCAAGCTTATTGCCTGTACCCATAGAGGATATTATGGGAATTCCAAGCCTGTATGCGTTTTCAATCAGCGCAAGCTTTGAAGAGACCGTATCTATAGCGTCGGCGATATAATCGAATTCCGTTAATTCAACCTCGCCGCCTGTATAAAAGCAATCGACAGCATAAACCTCCGAATTTGGGTTTATGTCCAATATCCTTTTTTTCGCGGCGTCTGTTTTTTTCATTCCTATTGTCGAATGAAGCGCGATAATCTGACGATTAAGGTTGGTTAATACAACCTCGTCGTTATCAATAAGGGTAAGCTTTCCAACGCCGCACCTTGCAAGTCCCTCCGCGATATAAGAGCCTACTCCTCCTATTCCGAAAACAGCCACATGAGAATTTCTAAGCTTATTCATGCTTTCTTCCCCCAAAAGCAGCTCCGTTCTGGAAAACTCATTGAGCACGCCAGTCACCTCTATCCGTTACAATATTGTATCCGGCGGCTTTTACACGTCCCTCGAGGCACATTCTGCACTGTGCGGATTCATCGCCGGTACATATCTTATTGTCATAAAGCGCGTAAAGCTTTCTGAATCTAACGGGCGAAAGATTAGGCATAACAACGTTTGCTCCCGCTTTTAATCCAAGCTCACGTCCCTCGGGATGTATTGTTCCGAGCGCCGTTGTCGACGGTATCAAAGCGTTCGGAAGAATAAGTCTTGCAAGAGCCACCATAATTAAAGTATCGCGAAGCAATCCCTGAGGATAATCCTTAAAAGGAGTTTCACTATGAGGTATAAATGGACCTATGCCTACCATTTCAGGCTTAAGGCTTTTTATAAACAGCAGATCTGATACAAGATTTTCAGTTGTCTGAAAAGGAGAGCCCACCATAAACCCGGCTCCTGTCTGAAAACCGATTTTTTTCAGACTATTCAGACATTCAATCCGTCTTTCAAAAGACATTTCAGGTGGATGCAGCATGCCGTAATGCTCCTTTGAAGCCGTTTCATGACGCAGAAGATACCTGTCCGCGCCGCTGTCATAAAGACGCTTATAGCTTTCCTCCGTCCGTTCTCCCATTGAAAGCGTAACTGCACAGTCAGAATATCTTTTTTTGATTCCTGATATCATATTACAGAGTATATCGTCAGTAAAGCCCGCGTCCTCGCCTCCCTGAAGCACAAAGGTGCGAAAGCCGAGCTTATATCCCTCTTTACAGCATTCCATAATTTCATCTATTGAAAGCCGATATCGCTTAATATTCCTGTTGTCACGCCTGATACCGCAGTAGAAGCAATTATTTTTACAATAGTTTGTAAATTCTATTAAGCCTCTGATATAAACATCTGTTCCATACGCCTCTCTTCTGACTTTATCCGCGCACTCAAACAGGAAACCGTCGTTTTCACTGTTTTTTATTACAGCGGAAATCTCATCGGTAGTCGCTTCATGAACCTTTGCAATCTTTTTTATTATATCTTTAGTATCCATTATCAGATCCTTTAATCTTCATCGTAAAACATTCTGTATTTCTTATTATTATGAGCGCAGCAGCTCAGCACCATTCCTATAGATACATACATACTTACCAAGGCGGTACCTCCGGCGCTAAAAAACGGAAGCGGTATTCCGATAACAGGCATCACCTTTAAAACCATGCCTATATTCATAAAACAATGGGTGAAAATCATCGCAAAGGTCCCTAAGCATATAAGCTTTCCCAACTTGTCCATTGTATTACGGCTGTCGTTTAAAATTTTAATGCAAATATAAGCAAGCAATATGATAACGGCAATCGCTCCGACAAATCCGAATACCTGACCTATATAAGCAAAAATAAAATCATTATGTATTTCCGGTACCTCTACGTAATCCTTCCCCCCGAAAAGACCTTTTCCGAAAAGACCGCCTGCTCCGAGAGAAGCAAGTCCCAGATCCTGTTGATATTCCAAACCCATAGGATCCGTACCCGGGTGTAACAGAACAAGAATACGATTTTTATGCAGCGACTGCAAAACATAATTCCAAAGGATATAAATTATCGGAGGCGTTATAACAATAGCCGCAATTATATATTTAATTGAAAGTCCCGCAGAAAACAGCATTATTATAAACATAACCAAAAATACCATAGCCGTTCCATAATCTCCCTGAAGGACTATAAGACCTATCGGCACAGCCGCATGAATAAGAATCAGCAGAAGATGAAGCGGACGGTTAATATTGGCCTCTTCCTTTGACAGATGAAATGAAAACGTAAATATAAAAGCGAGCTTAAGAAGCTCCGACGGCTGTATTGTTGTAAATCCGAGATTAAGCCATGCCCTATCGTCTGCACCAGCTCTCTGAAGGCCAAGACCTGTAAACGTCAGCAGAACAAGAAAAAGTGCCGCGGGAGCATATAAAAACCACAGCCTCGACAGCGTATGATAATCAATGGAAGCTACTATAAGACATACGACGATTCCGAGTGCGGTTGAAACAAGCTGAGTAACATAATAGCCGCTTTCAATGCCGCCTACTTCATTTTTATAAAGAGAATACAGTAGCACGACGCTTATTACCGAGCAAACCGTAACAACTACCAGCAGGCCTTTATCAAGCCGCCTGTAAAAGCCTGAGAATTTTTTTAAAATGGGTTTCATAAATTTTGCTGCCTTTCAATTTTTTACTTTTGTTCTTCGCCGCTCCAGTATTTTCTGTCAAGACTGCGAAACTGTATCGCGGCGGATATATGTTCTTTCTCTATTTTTTCGCAGCCGTTCAGATCCGAAATAGTCCTTGCTACTTTTAATAGCCTGTCATAAGCTCTGGCAGATAATCCAAGACGGTCAAAGGCCATTCCTATAAAAGCTTTTGCCTTATCGTCCATAGGGCAAAAACCGTTAAGACGGTCAGGAGTTATTTTGGCATTGCAGGTAATACCGGTTCCTTTAAACCGTTCATTCTGAATATCCCTTGCGGATGAAACCCTTTTTCTGATCTCCGCCGAGGATTCCTCCTTCTTATCGGACGATATATCGCTGAATTCGACAGGAGCAACCTCTATGTGCAGATCGAATCTGTCCAGCATAGGTCCCGAAATCTTTGAAAGATAATTGGCCACCTGCTTATGACTGCACCTGCATTTTCCGCTTGGATGCCCGTAATATCCGCAGGGACAAGGATTCATCGCCGCAATAAGCATTATTGAAGCAGGATAAACGACAGTTCCGGAGGCTCTTGAAATAGTCACTCTGCCGTCCTCAAGAGGCTGGCGAAGTATTTCAAGAGTCCTTCTGTCAAATTCCGCAAGCTCGTCCAGAAAAAGCAGACCATTATGAGCAATGGAAATTTCACCGGGTTTAGGAATTGTTCCTCCGCCTGCAAGCCCTGCTGAAGAAATCGTATGATGAGGAGCCCTAAACGGTCTTGAAGTCACAAACGGAGAAGCAGGATCAAGCATTCCGGAAATAGAATGTATTTTTGTCGTTTCTATCGACTCGTCAAAGGTCATATCCGGCAGAATAGAAGGCATTCTTTTTGCAAGCATGCTCTTTCCGCTTCCCGGAGTACCTATTAAAAGAGCGTTATGTCCTCCGGCGGCCGCAATTTCAAGAGCGGCCTTGGCCGTTCGCTGGCCCTTAACATCAGCAAAATCCAGAGTAGGGCCTTTGTCCCTGACGGGCAGCTTGAATTTTCCGGATTTTTTTATACGGCGGGAACTTGTAAAATGCTCTATCAGCTCTTTTATATCCGAAACCCCGTAAATATCAATGCCGTCGGCTACCGACGCTTCAAAAGCGTTTTCCGAAGGAACGAATACCCCTTTCATTCCCTCTTCCTTTGCAAGCAGAACCATCGGCAGAACGCCGTTTACAGGACGCAGATCTCCGTTTAGTGAAAGCTCTCCGATAAAGCAGAAGCTATCCAGCTCCGCGTTTATATATCCCGCGGCTTTCATTACCGCCATAAAAATCGCCGTATCATGAACAGATCCGCTTTTACGGGTTCCTGCCGGCGCAAGATTCACCATTACCCTCGCTACGGGAAACTCCATACCGCAGCTCCTCATAGAAGCCTTTATACGCTCTCTGCTTTCCCTGACTACCAAATCCGGCAGACCTACAATATCAAAAACAGGTATACCCCTGCTTATTTCAACTTCTACATCTACGCTAAAAGCGTTAAGTCCGAAAAGACCAAGACTATTGATTTTTGCAAACATTCCGCCGTCCCCCGAAAGTTATATACTGCACAATCCTTGATTATTATATAAATACATTATATCATGCCGTTTAAAAATTGTAAACATCAATTAAAGAAATAACTCGAAATTTGTAAATTAATATTCATGTAAAATGTTAAATACGACGGCGCAATAAATTCATATGATGCTATAGAAACGGCAAAAACGCTTATCAAATAATATTTATATCCATAAAATGTAAAAATCCTCCTATGATTTAGGAGGATTTTTTAACTATACCAGTTTATTAAACGCTGAAACGATTTCATTCCATAATTCTGCGTCGATCCCTTCGTAATTATTGCGGTCGCCTGTTACCTCCTTAAACATATTAACGGATTTTTCTGTAGGTTCGTCATATATACCTGTTAAACCTAACGGAGGAATATTATCATACCTATCCGATATAGTATTAAGCATGACCTGAACCAGATAAACGACCGGACCTGCGCTGCCCGGTATCAGCAAGGAATTTTTCCTGAAAGCGTCCGGTCTTATTATATTTATGAAAATCTCCCTGTGTACGTCTGCCAGTTTATCCCATGTATACCTGTCTACTTCTCCCGTCGGCATTAACCCGTATTCCTGTTGAAATATTTTGACAGCTCCCGCGGTTTCCGGGCCGTATATTCCATCAGGAATAATAACAGGAATTCTCACATTATAATGCGAAATTCCAAATAAAAACTGCTGAAGCTCTCTTATATGCTGCCTAAGCTGTTCGTCGCTAAACATAATTAACATTTCCTCCCTCTCACTGAATAACATATCCGGGATTCTGATATGGCCTTTTGTCAAAGCCATATTTTAAATCGGAATAAACGCCCGCTATCTCGTTCCAAGTCGGTCCTCCAACTATTCCGTTGACCGGCAGATCGAACTGCCGCTGAAACGCAAGAACAGACGAACGCGTTACCGGACCGAAATAACCCGTATTCTCCACTGCCGGTATATTAGGAAATGTCTGATTAATAAACGAAAGATATTCCTGAAGAATTTTAACATCCTCCCCCGTCATGCCTTCTCTGAGTACTCTGCCCTGATATAGAATAACATCGGAGCCGTCCGTAATCGGTATGGATTCCACGATGCCCTCGTAGGCTCTGTAAATATCAACCCATGTCTGCCTGTCTACCGTTCCCGTCTGCGGAAGACCGTAAACCTGCTGGAACGACCTTACAGAACGTTCCGTCTGCTCTCCGAAATAACCGGTAATATCGACGGGCATTACGGCGGCGTAATATGCGCCGATTACCGCCAGAAAATACTGAAGAACTCTTACCTCCGGAACCTGCATTCCTATGCTCAGCTCCGTTATATACTGCTTCTGAATGTCCTCCACGCTAAGGCCCTCTGAATTAAGCTCCGCAAGCCTTTTTACGCTTGTAAAAATGTACATGATTTTATACCATGTAGCCTTATTGACAGTACCGGTTACGGGAAGATTAAAAATTTCCTGAAACTTTTTTACCGCCTCCTCGGTACTGTCGTCATAAATACCGTCTGTAACCGGTATTTTAGGTATCGCCGGATAATTTCTTGAAATACGGTTAAGCCGAATCTGAACGTCTCTGACATCGTTCGACTGTACGCCGATTTTGAGTTCTATTTCAGGAAAAGACGGAATTGCCGCGGAGATCGGCGCGTTTTGAACAATATTAATATCTTCCCCGTAATAATATTGAAGAATCTGATAAGGCGTATAGCCTCTTTCGGCAAGATCAACCGTTCCCCATTGAGAAAGCCCGTCGCAGGTTACGGTTGTGCCGTTGCAGAACTGTGCAAAAAGAGGCTCGACATTTCCCTGACGTACTATGTAATCGTTGAATATCTCGTCTACTATATTGCTTATATTTTCAAAAACTTCACGACCGAATATAAACTTCTGATCATACTGCGTAGAATCCGTAATATCAAAATCATATCCCTTTGAACGGTACCATTCCGTGTAAACGCGGTTAAGAGCGAATGTAACGATAGTATATATATTAGCTCTCAGCGAATTTTCAGGCCAGTTAGGAAAAATCTCGCTGCTCGCCACATTTTTCACATAATCCGGAAAGCTGACCGTAACGTTTCTGGCGTCCTCATCAGGTCTGCCGAGATGCACGATTATCGTTTCCGGAATAAAAGGTTCTCCTGTCATAAAAATTTCTCCTTCTTTATAGTCGGCGGTAAAATCATGCAATTAGAAATTAGGTTCGGTATTTTCATTTACGATCGACCGCCCCATATCGTCATAATTAAAAGGCTCCGGTATCAGATTAAACCTCTGTATCGAAGTTATTCCGGAAAATACCGGAACATTTTCACTGACTTCGCGGTAAAAGCCGTTTGAATAGGCGCTCACCATATATGTTTCATAATGCTCAAACGATTCCGGAGTGTTACCCGTTCCCATAGGCGGAGCCGGAAGCTCTATAATCGGAACAGAACCGCTTTCATCGGTAATTCCCGTAAACATTATATCCTCTTCTTTTCCGTTCTTTTTTGTTACTGAGACTGCTGCTCCCGATACCGGTATTCCGTTTTCGCCGGTTCTAACCTCAACCTTTAAAAAACCATGCTCGCTGTTTACAGGATTAGCCGTTCGACCGGTAGTCCTTGATGATATACCGGGTTCTGTTACTGTAACGGGCTTATTCTCCTGCCGCGGTGATGACTGCCTAATAAAATCAGGTATAATAGGCGACGGAAAACGATTTTCAAAATTTGATTCGTCTTCCCTTACATCGTTTTCCATATTAGAAATTTCTGCTTCGGAAAAAATATTTTCTGCCAATCTCTCAACGGCGCTTTTCTGAGAATCATCGCCGTTTCTATCCATAGTTTCCCTCATCAACCTATTCTGTGTTTCCATACCCGTTTGCCCCTGCGGTATTTCTCTCATCATGCCTGGCTGCTGCTCCGTGACCGTTTGCCCCTGCGGCATTTCTCTCATCACGCTTTGCTGCTGCTCCGTGACCGTTTGCCCCTGCGGTATTTCTCTCATCATGCTTGGCTGCTGCTCCGTACTCGTTTGTCCCTGCGGTATTTCTCTCATCATGTTTGGCTGCTGCCCCGTGACCGTTTGCCCCTGCGGTATTTCTCTCATCATGCTTGACTGCTGCTCCGTGACCGTTTGCCCCTGCGGCATTTCTCTAACCTCATTTAAATTTATTTCGGGCTCTGGCATATTATTATCAGACATTCTTTCCGCATTATTTATCCTTTGAGTCGCTGAATTATTATTCACAGGTATTGAATTACCTAAAGCAGATGATGGTCCGGACTGTACCCCTTCCGCATTAGAATTCGCATTTCCGCTTTTTGCATACAGCTTCATCATTTCATCAAAATATCTTTGACTTTCATTTCTGAAATCGTTATCGTTCAAAATTATTCCTCCATTCATTTAAAATAAAGTTTTATTAATGTATATTCGTCCGTTATATAAAATATGTTTTTTACAGTATTTTGCCATATCATTTGTCTGATTTACAGTAACCCGCATAAGATTTTTGATATTTATCACAAAATTAATCGTTATAGTTGACAAAATTTATAAAATGGTTTATACTTTTTAATGAAAAAAATAATATACAGGAGAGCATCATATGATAAAAAAACGAATAATATCATGCATTATTTCAGCAGCTATGCTAATATGCATGACAGCTACCATGCCTTTTTCGGCGTCGGCTGAAATCGTTGAAATTTTTAAAGACGATTTTGAAAACGGCTTCGGCGGATGGGCCGGCAGAGGCGACGCCTCCATAAGCGTTGTGGACGCTGCCGCAAACACAGGCAGTAAATCGCTTTATGTTAGTGAAAGAACAATCGCATGGCACGGCGCCGCATGCGCTAAAATAAAAGAGCTGCGACCAGGTAAAAACTATTACATCAGCGGATATGTAATGCAAGATGAAGGAAACGATACCGAGCAGATCAATTTACAGATACTATACAAGGATTCAAGCGGCAAAGAACAGTATAAATCAATTGCAAATACCCAGGCAAAAAAAGGCGAATGGGCGAAGGTAGGCGGAAATTATACCATTCCGGACGACGCTTCAAACGTAACGATTTATTTTGAAACGCCGTCTAATCTTATAAACTTTTATATCGACGACATTTCGGCAACGGGCGAGCCTAATGATGACGGTGAAACGGCAGAAGGCTTCACCGAAAATTTTGAGAGTGGAATAAACGGCTGGAGCGGAAGAGGCGACGCCGTTTGCGAAATTGTTTCAGGCGTCGGCTGCGAAGGAAGCAGCGCTTTATTCACTTCCGGCAGAAAAAGCCTTTGGAACGGTCCCTCAGCAAATAAAACAATGGTTCTTTCCGCAAAGGGCTATTATAAATTCACGGGCTGGGTTATGTATAACGGTGACGAATGGTCGGAAACACAGACCTTTTCCATGAATATACAGTTTCAGCAGGAAGGCAAAGAGCAATATATCGAAATCGGACGGGTTACCGCCTCTAAGGGCGAATGGGCTAAAATTGAAGCGAAATATACTATACCGGCTGACGCTGCAAATTTTGTGATTTATTTTCAAACGGCTTGGAAAAATGACGCAAGCGTAACGGATCAGGATCTTATGGATTTTTATATAGATAATGTATCCGCAGAGCCGCTTCCCGAGCCGCAGGCTCAGATGGATATTCCAAGCCTTAAAGACGTATATTCTGATTATTTTATTCTCGGAGGCTCCTGCTCAAAGGGCGATATGGAGGTCCAGGCAGCAAAGGATATTATAGTAAAGCACTACGACAGCATAACATTCGGAAACACATTAAAGCCGGATTCAACTCTTGATCAGTCGGCGTCAAAAAAATATGCTGCTGAACACAACGACGATACAAATCCTCAGGTGAATATTGACGCTGCAAGAAAACAGCTTGATTTCGTAAAGGAAAACAATATAAAAGTAAGAGGCCACGTTCTTGTATGGCACAGTCAGACGCCGGACTGGTTCTTTAAGGAAAATTTTGATGACGACGGCGCATGGGTATCAAAAGAGGTAATGATAAAAAGGCTTGAAAACTATATAAAAAATCTTATGCAGACGCTCAAGGACGAATATCCGGAGGTTGAATTTTACGCATGGGACGTAGTCAACGAAGCCTTTTCAGAGCAAGGAACAATGCGTGAGGCCGGCTCAAATAATATTGTGTCTGGTCAGTCTGCATGGGTTAAGGTATTCGGCGACGATTCGTTTATCAATTACGCCTTTAAATTTGCAAGACAATACGCTCCGGAAGGCTGCAAGCTGTTTTATAATGATTATAACGAATATACTCCCGCAAAGCGAGACGGAATCATTAAAAAAATTAAAGAGCTTGTTAAGGAGGGAAATATCGACGGCATAGGCATGCAGTCCCACATAGGCATGAGCTATCCTTCCATAGAGCTTTATGAGGAAGCGTTCAGAAAATATGATGAGCTTGGTCTTGAAATACACATTACCGAGCTTGATATAGATCAAAAATCAAACAGTCAGGAAAGCATGCTTGACCTGGCACAGCGTTATCAGGATGTTTTCAACCTATTTAAAAAACTGGTAAATGAAGGTGTAAATCTTACGGCAGTTATAACATGGGGAATTTCTGACAGCAGCTCATGGATCGGAGGATATCCAAATCTGTTCGATACCGATTATCAGGCAAAAGACGCATTTTACGCTGTGGCTGATACGGACAAGGAAATTCAGAAAATAAAAACGTCAAGCTCATTGGAATATGACGGAACTGATTCCGACTATGAAAAGGCGTTCAGTCTGCAAAAGAAAAACGAAATTGTTAATGCAGCGTCCTTCAGAACAATATGGAGCGGAAATACAGTTATTTTCAGACTTGAATCCGCTGTAATCGGAAATGCAAGAATAGTATTTGAAGGCAAAACAGATGAGACGCTTATTTCAAAATCAGTTCATTTAAAGGCCGGAGAAACAAAAGATATTGAAATAGATTTGTCTGAACTCAGTATAAAATCCGGCGCCTCGGCAGGTATGGAGATAATTATTGAAGAGGAAACAGATAAATCCGGCGTTTATAATTATTATGCCTGGAACACAAATGAAATTCAAAGCGCTGAAGACATAGAGTATACCTTCGGCAAGCTTAATTTTATCGGACAGCCGCTGAGCGCAGCAGCATATAAGATATCGGAGGCTCCTGTAATAGACGGTAATATCGACGACTGCTGGCGGCAGGCTGAAGCCGTCGACGTCAATAAATATACTATGGGCAAGGACGGAGCCTACGGTACTGCAAAGGCTTTGTGGGATAAAGATTATATTTATTTCATGATAGAGGTTAATGATAAAAACCTAAGCAAAGCTAACGCAAGCGCATATGAACAGGACACGGTAGAAATATTTTTTGATGAAAATAACGGAAAGACCTCATATTATGAGGAAGATGACATTCAGATAAGAGTCAACTATGACAACGAGGTGACTGTTACTGACGGAAAATCTCCGGACATATATAAGACAGCGGCAAAAATAACGGACGGCGGTTATATTGTCGAAATTGCCATACCGCATACTATTAAAGAATTTGAAGCCAATCAGGTTGTCGGTTATGACGTGCAGATCAACGACGACAACGGAGAGGGCAAACGAACCGGAATAGCCAATTGGAGCGATCTTACCGGTCAGGGATACATCAACACGTCAGGCTTCGGAGTTCTTGAGCTTAAAAATGATCCTTCGGAATTTGAAATCGGAGATATAAATTCTGACGGACAGGTTAATGCCGCAGATCTTGTAATGCTCCAAAAATATCTTGTACAATCAGTCAGGTATATTGAAAACGCAGACGCTGCCGATATTAACAGCGATAATGTATTAAACGTATTCGACGCGTCGCTTCTGAGAGGAATTATACTGAAATAAACCAAAAACGGCGTGAAATTATTCACGCCGTTTTTATTTAAAATTGTATATAATCTGTTTGAGTAATAGTAACGGCGTCCGCCGCCTTAAATTCATCTGACGATACCGCATAGAGATAACCGTCGATATACACCGCTCTTCTGAAATTTTCCGAGTCCTGCCCGTTTTCCTTATTAATAGATCCTTTATAAGTAAAACTGTCGTTTTCAAAAGAATAAAACTGATAGGAATATAAGCTCTGTCCATTTTCGTCGTAATTGTATTTATCTACAGGAAATCCAATTAGATTTCTCTCCTCGTCTATAAACAAGGCTTTACGCTCATAAACTGCCTCGGAATATATATACTCGAATTCGCCGCCGCTTATTAAAGAAACTGAGTCAAGCGCCGCAAGCTCATCGGGATTGCTGTTATCAAACATAGTGACCTTTATTCCGGTCTCCATTCCGGTATCCTCATCCGCTTCCGCACCGAATCCAAGAAGAAGTCCGTCGCCCCATTTCTGCATATACGAGCTGTAACCGCTAATCTTAAGCTCGTCAAGCATTACAGGCGAATAAGGATTGCTGAGATCTATCGCATATAACGGATCAGTCTGACGGAAGGTTACCGCATATGCAGTATCTCCGCTGAAATTAACCGATTTAATCTGTTCGTTAATTCCAAAATCGCTTATGCTTCCGACGACCTTCATATCCATATCCAATACATACAAGCTGTTTTTCTGTGTTACCAGCGCATTAGTCGCTATACTGCTGTCCTCTTCGGCAAAAACGGTTGATTCCTCCCATACGTTTTCTGTAACCGCTATCCTGAAAAATCCATTATATTCACTCATAGAAAACTGATCGTTCACATAGCCGTTTACCTTACCGGACGCCTGAGGCGCTACGGCTCCGCCGCTTACCGAAAATCGGGTAATCTCAGATTCATCATATCCTGACACCACATATAAATTCTGCGGAGAACAATATACGTTATTTGTGTAACCGGCGATGGATTTCATATCTACGGGCTGATTAGGGGTTTCGCTGTTCAAATCAAGTCCGGATATGTTGGTATATGAAACATAATCATATAGTTCTGTGATTTTGCAGGACGGTATCATAATATTTTCAGGATCAACATAGCGGCTTTCATTACCGACGCAATATTGCGGAATATAATTATCTATATCATCGTCTGACGTTTCTTCATAATCTAAATATTTATCATCGGAAGAAATTATATAAAGATAGCCGTCCGACATAAGCCTAACGTCATTATAACTTCCCTCCTGAATATAATATCCGATCAGTTCCAAGTTTGAGGCGTTAAAAACGGCCGTATAGGTATCAGCCTGAACACCGCAGCCATAGCACGAATCATAATATTCCGAATTCTCTCCGTCGCTATTATTATAATACTCGCACACAGCTATGAGTTTTCCTTTATAAATATACATGTCCCTTATTTCGCCGAACATTCTGCCGATACCAAGCTTGCCAGATACGCTCATTGAGCTGTGATCCAAAAACCTTCCGTTATCAGCCCGAGCAATATAAATATTATCTCCGTTTGCATAAAAAATTCTGTCGCCGTCGGTTTTTACAATATCCGCCTCAAGTACTCCCTCCTCCTGATTATAGGTGTCTGAAAAATCCTTTTTAGCCGATCCGTCAATATCGTCTGTTGAACCGTTTTCAACGACAGATTCAGATTCCATTGCATCCTCATAAACAATGTCTCCGCCGCCAGCATAGCCCTTGACGCCGCCGTTTAAAATCCCTTTAAGAGTATTCCTGAACCTGGTAAGCTTAGTGGCAGCCGTAAAATAATTATAAACCTCGCTGTAATTGTCAGCCGATTTCATAGAACTTGCCTCAGCGGCCTTATTCGTATCGTTTATTACGATTTGATCTTTATAAAGAGACGGCTTCATAAAATATACAGATGTTCCGAAAACAACGGCAAGGGCTGCCGCTGCCGCCGCAATACGCATTATTCTGCTTTTTTTAATCCTGCTTCGTTTTTTTTGAGAATAATTATTATCAAGCGTTCTCTTAATATTTTCCGGCTCAAGCCTTTCAGGAATACTGCAATTTTCAAGGATCTGTTTTATTCTTTTGTCGTTGCTATTATCACTCATAATATCTTCTCCTTTCATTCACAAAGACTTAGACGTAGCTTTTCTTTGATTCGCGAAAGCTTTGAACGTACCGTAGACGCCTTAATTCCGCTTATTTCCGCTATTTCCATACTCTTGTAACCTCCCAGAACCGAAAGAGACAGAATTGCCCTTGATTCATCGTCAAGCAGACAAACGGCTTCCCTCAGCTCCGAGCTTTCAAAATCAAACTCTCCGACATATAAGCTCTCCGGACTTATCTCTGCTCCTGAGTTCATATATTCTCTTTGCCGTTTTTTTATTTTAGCAAAAAGTATTTTCATAATCCACGCCTTGAATGCCTCGGCGTTTTTCAGTCTTCCTATATTTTCGAATGCGTCCGCAACCGCGTCGCTTACCGCGTCAGCAGCGTCGTGGGTATTTCTAAGATTATATAAGGCCGTTCGGTACATATCCTTATACACAAGAGAATAAAGCCTTGAAAACGCTGCGGTGTCTCCCCTTCCGGCAAGCTCGGCGTCTGTTCTGAAATCATGCATTATAAAATCCCCCTTTGAACCGATTCATAATATAAGTGTTTTAAATCGTATGAATTGCTGCACATAAACTTAAAATATGGTAAAGTGTACAAAATATATTTATATTTTTATGAAAATATCACCAATAAACGGTATAGCTTTTTATATTATAGCATTAAATTATTATATTTTCAAATTTAATCTTTACATGGATTTTTACTCATGATATAATATAAAGTATATAAATCGGAAAGGAAGTAGAAATCAATGCCGACACCGCATAACAGCGCAGAGAAAGGCGCGATAGCCAAAACCGTACTAATGCCCGGAGATCCGCTGAGGGCAGAATATATTGCCAAAACATATCTTGATAATCCCGTATGCTACAACAACGTCAGAGGAATGCTGGGATTTACCGGAAAATATAAGGGGACTGAAATATCAGTTCAGGGAAGCGGAATGGGGATTCCTTCTATCGGAATTTATTCCCATGAGCTTTACACAGAATATGAAGTCGACAACATCATAAGAGTCGGAACCGCCGGCGGAATCGCTGAAAATATCAGACTGCGCGACATTATAATTGCAATGGGCGCCTGCACAAATTCAAACTTTGCAGCGCAGTTCAGACTGCCCGGAACATATGCGCCGACCGCTTCTTACAGTCTTCTCAGCAATGCGGTTAAAGCCGCTGAACAAAAGGGGGCGTCTTATCATGTCGGCAATGTACTTTCCAGCGATACCTTTTATGACGACGGCAGCTCTCTTGCAAAATGGCAGAAAATGAATGTCCTGGGAGTTGAAATGGAATCTGCGGCTCTTTACATGAACGCAGCAAGATTCGGTAAAAAAGCGCTTTGTATTCTGACCGTTTCAGACTGCCCGCTTAAAAATCTTTCCACAACTTCCGAGGAACGCAGAACAAGCTTTACCGACATGATGGAAATCGCACTCGAAACAGCGATAATGAGCATTAAATAAGCTTTAAGATTATTTTAAGAATTCTTTGATATAATGCATACATGGATAAGGAAGAGCTTTAAAAAAGTTCTTTAATACTGATCCTTAATTCCCCCTCTATATCTTTATCTTTTCAAGCTATGCATTTTTTGCATAGCTATTTTTTTGGAATAGAAAAACCATCTGTTTAATTTATATTACATTATACATATTTTACCGTATCGCTAATTGTACGCCTGTGGCAAACAAGCGTATTTACCAAAAGTACACACATATATAAGGAATAATTTGTAATCTATTACACTTGATTTTTTTAAACAAATACAATATACTATTAAAGTATGAGAATTATAGTTATAAGGAGAAATATATGAACGTCAAAGTTGTAAAATTCGGCGGGAGCAGTCTTGCGGACGCAAAACAGATAACAAAGGCCGCAAATATTATAAAAAGCGACAATACCCGCAGATTTGTGGTGCCGTCGGCTCCGGGCAAGCGGTACTCAGAGGACGTAAAGGTTACGGATATGCTTTATAACTGCAATAAGCTTGCAATGGAAAATAAAAGCATCGACAATGCATTTCAGTCAATAGCCGACCGTTATAACGATATCATTAAAGAGCTCGGTATAAATCTCTCTCTTGAAAACGAATTTGATACAATAAAGAAAAATATTGCGGCTAAGGCAGGAAGCGAATATTCCGCAAGCCGCGGCGAATATTTAAACGGTATTATCATTGCAAATCTTCTTGGCTTCGAATTTATCGACGCCGCCGATGTAATCGTTTTTAACTCTGACGGTTCATTCAATAACGACAAAACGCAGCCTAAGCTCCGCTCAAGGCTTGAGCATGTAAAAGCGGCGGTTATTCCGGGCTTTTACGGCGCTGATGAAAAAGGGAATGTACGCACCTTTTCAAGAGGCGGATCGGACGTTACAGGCTCTATCATAGCGAGCGCTGTAAAGGCGGAGGTATATGAAAACTGGACGGACGTTTCGGGATTTTTAGTATCCGATCCGAGAATTGTTGACAGTCCTAAGTCTATAAGCGTTATTACTTATAAAGAATTGAGAGAGCTTTCATATATGGGAGCGACAGTCCTTCATGAGGACGCGATTTTTCCCGTTAGAACAGCCGGAATTCCTATAAATATCAAAAATACCAATCGTCCTGAGGACGCGGGAACAATGATAGTTTCAGACGTTTCCGACGACGAGCTGAACAAATATACAATAACGGGAATTGCAGGAAAAAAAGGCTTTGCAGCTATAAACATTGAAAAAGCCATGATGAATAGCGAGCTTGGCTTCTGCCGTAAGGTACTAAGCATTCTTGAGGATTTCAATATATCGATAGAACATATGCCATCAGGAATCGACACTCTTTCTCTTATCTTTCCTTACAGCAATATTGAGGGTAAGGAGGACGAGGTCATTTCAAAAATCAGAAAGGCCGTTTCTCCGGATCATATTGAGCTTGAAAAGGGAATTGCCATGCTTGCCGTAGTGGGCAGAGGCATGAGGCGCACAAGAGGTACGGCTGCAAGGATTTTTGCCTCTATGGCTCACGCCAGAATAAATGTAAAAATGATCGATCAGGGCTCCAGTGAGCTTAATATAATTATCGGTATCGGTGAAGAGGATTTTAACGAGGCCATACGCAGAATTTACGATATGTTTATCAATTCGATTGAATAATTTATTTAAATATAGAAACGCTGTCAGATAAAATTTTATCTGGCAGCGTTTTTTTCAACGTTTTAATAAGTTAACGCGTTTTATATACAGAAAAGGCGGTGATGAAAGCATGACGGATGATTACAGTACTGAATATATAAAAGAAATATATGAACGTAATGTCGACGATATTTATGGAATTTGCTTTTCATATCTGAAAAATATTCATGACTGTGAAGACGCGGTATCAGCAGTATTTGTAAAGCTAATGAAAAACAAACCTATTTTTCAGTCGCAGAAACAAGAAAAAGCATGGCTTATAATAACGGCTTGCAACCATTGCAAAAGTATACTGCGTTTTTCACTTCGACATCCCAGACTTGATATAAGCAATCTTCCGGAACAGGGTTACTGGGATAATACAGAAAACACTGAATTACTCGAAATTATATTGTCACTTCCCGAAAAATACAGAATAATACTGTATCTTCATTATTATGAAAGGTATTCCCTAAAAGAAATTTCAAAGATAGTAAATACTAATGAGTCGACAATCCGCTCACGTCTTTTTTACGGAAAAAAGAAACTTATGAAACTGATAGGAGGTACAGAATATGAAAAAATATATCGAGGTGATGGATCATATCAGACCAACAGATGTTCAGAAAAAACAGATGCTTGAAAATGCTTTTTACGAAGCAAACCAAAAAAGAAAGATATTTCGATTTAAATATGGCTTAATTGCAGCTTTGATTTGTGTAATATTTTCCACAGCCGTTTTTGCCGATGAAATAAAAAATACATTTTATGGAATTTTTAACAGCGATAATATAGTTGGAGACAAAGTTTTAAATGATATTTATACCGACGGTAACGATCATGTTAAAATGTCAGTAAAAGAGGTTCTTTCAGATAAAATCAGCGCATACGCAATAGTTGAATATACAGCGCTTGATGAAAAAGGACGAATATGGCTTGATAATCTGCATGCCGTTCAAAAGCTTAATCCTTTAAAGCTTAATCCGTTAATCAAAGATAATAATGGTTCTCTTTACGGTGTTAATTTTTCTTACGGCTTTGAGGAAATCGAAAAATATCGAAGTGAAAAAATTCATGTTTTCAAGGTTATGTATCATGCTTCGGGTGAAAATTTCGGAACTGAATCTATACAGCTTTCTTATCCGCTTTGCAATAAATGGGAAAATAAGGTTATAATTGACGTTTCCGAGTCTTTAAGAACCGTTGACATAAAAATTGACAGCAGTCAAGCGCCCGATAAATACTATAAACCGCTTGGGATCAAGCTTTCGCCTATTAGCGTTCTTATATACGGCAAAGATTTAGGAATGATAGAATTCGGAAAAACCGCCTCCGGAGGTTATTATCAGAAAATAGTTCATTATGAAGAATTAGATTCTCTGAATCTCATCTTGAAAGACGGTTCAATATATAATATGCTTTTAACGGACAATGAAAATATGGTAAAATGTCAATCTATGATGACGCATGTTGGCAATCCGGCGCTTGACTATGACTGTATTATTTATACAGGTATATTCAAAGATTCCATTGATATTAGCTTGATTAAAGCAATAGAGCTTGACGGCGTATACTATGATCTGAATTAAAAATGCGGACGGTCTAACCGTCCGCATTTTCTCTTTTCCCTTTTTTGCGCTTCTTTACACATTCCGTAAGCAGAAATTCTATTTGACCATTGATTGATCGAAAATCGTCCTCCGCCCAATCCGCAAGCTCAGCCCACAATTTTGGGGACAATCTCAACACAATCTGTTTTTTCGAATCCTTTTTTTCCGCCAAGATTATCCCTCCATTTTATCAGTATATCGATCCGCTGTTCACTATCGGCTGTGCATCTTTATTTCCGCAGAGTACCACAAGTAGATTTGAGACCATCTGAGCTTTTCTTTCATCATCAAGATCGCAAACATTATTTTCAGCCAGATTCTTGAGAGCCATATCAACCATTCCTACAGCTCCCTCGACTATTTTCTGTCTTGCTTCTATTATAGCGGTCGCCTGCTGGCGCTGAAGCATAGCAGCCGCTATTTCAGGCGCATATGCAAGGTGAGTAATTCTTACCTCGTCAATATTAATTCCCGCTATCCTTACTTTGCCCTGCAGTTCCGTTCTCAGGCAGTCGGCAATTTCCTGACTCGATCCCCTGAGGGATTTTTCCTCGCCTTCATCCGAAACATCGTAAGGATAAAGTCTGACAATATTTCTTAATGCAGTATCCGCCTGTGCAGACAGAAAATCTTCATAATTATCAACATTAAAAACCGCCATTGCCGTGTTTTCAACATTCCATATGACGTTTATACCGATTTCAATAGGATTTCCAAGAACATCGTTTATTTTCTGCTTCTCATTTCTTAATGTCATAGCCTTAAGCGATATTTTCTTACTGATTCCTACAACGGCTATTTTAATATCGTTATTATTCTTGGCAGATTCGTTAGCCGCATTTACAGCATTATCATATTTAGGACTTACAGCGGTACAAAAAGGATTCACAAAGAAAAAGCCGTCATTTTTAAGCGTACCCACATACTTACCGAAAAAAGTCAACACCAACGCTTCGTTAGGCTTCATTACCTTAAATCCGCAGTCTATAATTATAGCGGCGATAAACGCGATACTTCCTAATATTATTAAGGCTGTTCCCGCAAACGCTTTATTAACTGTACAAAGAAAAATACCTCCTATAAGACCTCCAATAAAAGCCAGATAAAGAATAATGCTAAGAAACAGCATGGACCATCCGCTTTTGGCCTTTAAAACCTTTTCTTCAGTTATCATTTGTTTCGTTTCCATAATTTCATCCTCCAGACGTTATTATAATGATATCATTCTGATATCATTATAATAACACTAACCGGAGCTTTTGTCAAGCGGTTTTATTGATTTCTTGTAGAAAAAATGATATTATAATGTTATGAAAGGACGATCTGCATGGAAAAAACTAATGTCATGAGAATTATTGAGAGAAAAAAATTAAAATATAATTATCATTTTTATAATCCGGAAACAGTAAACGGAGCCGAAGTTGCCGCATTTTTAAAGGAAGATCCGGAAAGAGTATTCAAAACGCTTGTAACCGTTGGAAAAAGCAATAAAAATTATGTTTTTATGGTACCCGTATGCCAAGAGCTTGATTTAAAAAAGGCCGCAAAAGCTGTAGCAGAAAAATCTATTGAAATGATAAAAGCAAAAGATCTGTTTTCGCTTACAGGTTATATACACGGCGGCTGTTCACCAATCGGTATGAAAAAGCAGTTTACCACCGTCGCACATATAACCGCAGAAAAATTCAGTTCAATTTATTTCAGCGGCGGTAAATTAGGATGTCAGATTGAAATGCCGTTTGAAACGCTGAAAACAATCGTCCCCGTAAGAACTTGCGATATTATAAAATAAAAGAGCATAGCGTCCCGTTCGGTAGTTTAACTGATTCACTTAACTAAATAATATAAAAAAACACACGGATATCAAACCGTGTGTTTTTTCGTTTTATATCGTCCTATTTTTATTATATATAAGAACAAGTCCCTTCAGCAAGAGCTCATTATCCAAAATAATTTTTCTGCGACAATAGGGAATTATCTTATCAGCCAGCAAGCCGGTAGCGACAACGTTCGCCCCGCATCCTATTTCTTCCTCAAGCCTGTCTATCAGCCCGTCTACCGAAGCGGCCGTACCATAAACCGCACCGCTTTTCATACATTCAGCTGTATTGCTGCCTATGATTTTTCTTGGCGGTTCAACGGCAATTCTCTGTAGCAAGGAGGTTTTTTCTATTAACGCTTCTAAAGCAGTAGTAACGCCGGTCAATATCATACCGCCTATATAATTCCTGTTTTGATCTATAACCGAAGCAGCCGTAGCCGCACTGAAATCAAATATAATAAGCGGAGCGCCGTAATAAGCAATCCCCGCTATAGCTCCGGCAACAAGATCCGCCCCTAACTGAGCCGGATTATCAATAATTATGCTAAGACCGGTTTTAATTCCGGGACCTACTACCATCATCCTATTCGATATGATTTTTTCAGCCGCTTCTTTGACGATTGACGTTACCGACGGAACCACCGAGGCTATTATTCCGCCATGAATCATACTTTTTTCAACACCGTGTATTTCAAAAATATTTTTAATTAATATGGCATATTCCAACGGCGTTCTGCTCGTTTGAGTTGAAAATCGCTCGACAAATATAAATTTATCGTCTTTGCTGCATCCTACTACAACATTTATATTTCCTATATCAATAGTTAAAATCATTTAAACGCTCCGTAACTAATCCTGTATAAAAAACTGAGTCCAGTAATACTGATACTGCGTATCAGACTTTTCATAATATCCGACGCCCATTTTTGTAAAATAAGGATCGAGTATATTATCACGATGTCCCTCTGAATTCATCCAGCCTTTTACAACCGCCTCAGGAGAAGAATATCCTCCGCCTATATTTTCTCCGGCATAATTATAAGAGATATTCATCTCTTTCAAAACGGTAAAGCATTCTTTTCCGTCAGGTCTGGTATGAGACATATTTGAAGATATTTCAGTCGCCCTTTTTTGCGCGGCGTTGCACAAGGAATTATCAAGCGTCAAGGCCTTTAATCCCCGTGAAATTCTCTCCTTGTTTACAAGTTCAAAAACTCTGTTTACATATTCCTCCTTTTTCTGTCTTTCAGCCAACTCGTTTTCTATGGAATTCTGAATTAACATTTTACTAATGTCAACTGCGTCGTAAAGATCCACAACTCCGTCGAGATTGTAATCCGCAGCAAACTCGCGGAACCCTCCGCCGAATGAATAGGTATTTATCAGATACCGTGAAATCAATATGGCGTCATAAAGATCTGTTGTTCCATCGCCGGTTGAATCGCCTCTTAATCCGATTTTAACATTAATATCAGTAGGAACCTGATTTACATAAACCGTTATTACATAATCTTCCTGACCTGTCTTATATACGCTGCAAGGGGCCGCTCCGTTAAAGCTTATGCTTTCAAGAGCCTCCTGACTTACCGGCATTCCGTATTCGTTGACGTCTGTCAATCCCCAGTATTTAAAGGATAAATCATCGGAATAATACCAATGCTTACCCTTGTCGCTGAATTGTGCCGACGCTCCGTAGCCCGATGGCTGTATCAGCAAAAGTGACAGTGAAAGAGAGATCAGAAGCTTAATCGTCCTCTTCATAAATATCACCCTCATAAAATTTTTTTAAAGCATTCGCAAGCATAGCGATTGTATTCTTCATAATCAACATTCATTGTTTTAATTTTGCCTTCCCGAAAAAGCTTCATACCGGAAATGATCCCCTCTTTGCTGTCGTCAATTAAAACTCCTCCGTATTTTCTCATAAAACTGCGAGGACCGGGTATATCTGTAGCAACCACCGGTAACCCGAGCGAATCGGCTTCTAAAATAACAAGCCCCAGCCCCTCATATTCTGACGGCAGAATAAACAGATCACATTTTTTTAAAACAGGCATAGGGTTTTCCATTGAACGTATTAGTATAATATTTCCACCTGATTTCCGTGCATATTCAACAGTTTGACTGTAAAGCTCCCCCCTGCCTCCTATAATTATAAGGCATGCGTTAGTATCGGGATATTCGACGCAATACTCTTTAAACGCGTCAATTAGGCGCATATGTGATTTTTCAGGAGAAAATCTTCCGATAGTTATAAATTTTTCAGTATCTGAATTCAATAATTCCAATAGCTCGCCAAGAGATATGGTAGAATCTGTTTTCGGTTGAAATTCAACAGGCATTTTTGATTTTTTTAAAACAGTTTTATAATCATGACAATTCGGAACTACAACCATATTTCCGCCGCCCCCGCTTATCCGGCGTGCGCTCTCCCTCATATCCTCGGTAACCAGCGCAACAGTATCATAATTACAGTAAGCGTTTTTAAGCGTAGGCAAATGCTGATTATTTCTCTGCTTTATTTCCGAGACCATATCATTATGGACAAATATAATCCTGTTACCGTCAAATTGTTCAAACAGATTTATTATACCGTATTCATATCCTGTAAACTGGACGGCGGTACTGACATTAAATTCTCCGAAAAGCCTTTTCCATTCACGCCTGAAAAATTTCTCAAGCCGTTTTATAATAACGCCTGATGAAATATCAAGCTTAAAGTATAAGCAATAACAAATGAGCTCTGAAACAGACATACAGAATTCTCCTGCTATTGGAGCTTTACGAAATCTATCAGGAAGCTTATTTAGTCTTTCAGGATTTTTTCTGATAGAATTTTCCCGATATGTGAGAATATAATCCGAATCGCCGTCAAGATTTGAAAGCAGATTCAACAGAGACGTTGTAAGACCGTTCTGTGCCAAAGAACCGGTATATATAAGAACCCTTTTTTTAATGACAACGTCCTTTTTCATTAAAGGTTCGCGTTCCGCTATTTCAGATATAACGTCACGGTTATAGCCGATAAGGATTTCTCCTGAAAAAATGCCGTTTACATTAAATTCTTTTAAAAAACCTGATACGTCGGCATTTTCTGAAAAAAGAAGATAATCGGCATATGACAGCAGTCTCTGATATCTTCCGAAAAAAACGTCCGGCGAAAACTCACAGATAAGTATTATAATCTGTCCTCTTTTTTTAATAAACCTATCAGGCAGAGAACCATCCGATACTATATACTGTGCATTCGCATAAGATCTTATTCTTTTTAAGCGGCAGGGAATATTTATTCTGTCATTGTCGCTGTAAACAGTTCCTGATTTTATATTTTTTTTATATTTCAAAAGATATATGCTTTCAGCAGTAGAATTCAGAATCCTTCTGATAGCAGATTTTATTTCCATCGGAGCTCCTTTTTAACTTACATTAACAAAAAAGCGCCTTATATAAGGCGCTTTTTTGTTAATGTGGTATAGAGAAAGAAAAGAACAATGAAGATACCGTAAATTTGCATTTCAAGTATCCATATTCTGTTTTTGTTATTTATCGGCACATACCCCGCAAACGCCTTCCATTACCAAAGTATCAATATCTATTTCAAAATCAATACTTTCCTTGAGTTTATCCTTTACAGATGACAGCTCGCTGATATCAACATCAAATACCTTGCCGCACTTACGGCAGATCAAATGCTGATGTCTTGTCAACGTTCCGTCAAAGCGGTCAGACCCGCCTGGAACATTTATTTTTTTTAGCATATTATTTTCAGCCAAGTAATTCAGATTTCTGTAAACAGTCCCCAAGCTCAATTCGGGATGATCTTTTTTTAAAAGCTTATAAACATATTCCGCTGTAGGATGAACCCTGTTTTTAAAAACGGCCTCCATTATAAGCTCTCTTTGCTTTGAATAGCGCATAAAAACAAATCCTTGAAAATCGTAACCTAATCTATTGCTATTATAACAAATTTTCGCTTATATGTCAAGTGTTTTTTGAAAAAATCATACAATATTTTACACTTTTTCTATCTTGCAAGTATTACCATTAAATTAAAATTTTTCTTGACTTTTTATGTAATTAGTAATATAATAATCTTAAAAATTGTAAAAGGAATGAGATTATGAAAATCAAGCAAAATTCTCTCGCCTTGAAAAAAATAGATTCTGCAGGTAAAATAATATATAGGTCAGGGCAATGGATAATTCTTGTATTATGCTTTCTGATATTTATTTATCTAACTTTTCAGAGCCTGCTTTATACTACAAGTATTTATAATGCTCCTGATGATCCGTCGACAGTCATAATGATGCATGATAATTTTTATATAAACGCGGCGGTTATTTCAATTGCATTTATCTGCGGAATTCTTTTCCTACAGAGGCTCATGGATAAAATAAACCCGAAGATTTTCGGCGCCGCGCTTCTCGTCTATACATTTTTATTAGGACTTATCTGGAATCTTCTCACCAAAACGTCTCCTGCTCACGATTCATACAATATTCTTTCAGGATCTCAGCAATTTGCCATTAACGATTACACTCCGCTCATGCCTGAAAACGATTATTTTTATGATTATCCGTTTCAGCTCGGCTATGCATTCGTCGGAGAAATAATAATACGAATTTTCGGTGATAACGCATATTTTATTCTTCAGCTTTTAAATATTCTTGCGTCCGTAGGAATATCCGCGTCTTTAATAACTTTCGCAATACTTATTTTCAAAAAAAGAAAAACTGTAAATTTCACCATTCTATTTCTATTCGGCTGCATTCAGCCTATATTATTTACAACCTTTCATTACGGCAATCTTCTCGGCTTTTCCTTATCCCTATGGGCAATGGTATTCACTTGCGTTTATTTAAAAAACCGTAAAAAGCGTTTCGTCATATTTTCAGCCGTTTTTATTTCAGCGGGAATCATATGCAAATCAAACAGTCTTATTATTTTAACTGCGATCTGCATAATCCTCATTCTTGATTTTCTTAAAACTCATAAGCTTGCCGATATTACCGCTATCCTGATATCAGTTATAATGGGAATTGGACTTAATCAGCTGATAATTTTTCAATATGAGCAAAGAGCAGACGTTTCACTGGGAGGAGGAGTTCCAAAGATACTATGGCTTGATATGGGGCTTCAGGAAACGTCCGATCCCAACCGTCCGGGATGGTATAATCCGGAATACACTGTAATAAGATACAATTCCATGAACAAAGATGAAAAGGCCGCGGCAGACAGCGGAATAAGAGATATAAAAAAACGTATCTCAAAGCTGATTTCCTCTCCGGCGGAACGAGCGAACTTTTTTGCCACTAAGACGCTTAGTCAATGGAACGATCCTCTTTATATGTCTATATGGGTAAGCTCTACCAGAGGGGCAAGAGAAGAACCCGGCAGCTTTGTAAAAAGCATGTATTCCGGAAATGCGGGAATACTTACGGAAAACTACGCGAATTTCTATCAGTCGTTCATATTTCTTTTCGCTTCGGCGGGAATGCTCGTTATTCTGAAACGTCGAAATATCAGACGCAATAGCTTTATAGCCGTTCTTCCTTTAATCTTCATCGGAGGATTTCTCTATCACCTGTTTTTCGAAGCTATGCCGCAGTATAACGTTACATATTTTACGCTGTTTATACCAATAGCCGCGTTCGGATTTTCAGAATGCTGTGAAAAATATCATAATTCATTAATTGGATTTATAAAATATAAATTCAGAAAAAGCAAAACTAAATCAGAGGAATCAGTATAAAAAATATGCGCCTCCAAAAGCGTCTGACTTTTGGAGGCCATATCATTATCAGCGATCCTTCTTATAGCTATATGCTGTTTTCCGAATCCGGAACATGTATAACAAGCACGTCGTTTTCCGCAATATCGGTAGGACCTCTCGGAATTACAACCTCGGAGCCGCGTTTGATCAATATTACAAAAGCGTCAGATTCAGCTGAAAATTCCGAAATTTTTTTCCCTATCCATCTGCTTCCGGTATGTATTTTCTGCTCGGCAAATTGAACTGCTCCGCTTCCCTGATAAACGGGGGCGCTTACGACGACGATATCGTCCTCACGAAGAACAGTCTTCCCGTTTGGTATAATACGTTCACCGTTTCTGATAATCAGTACGAACAGCAGATCCCAGGGAATAGATAATTCTCTGATTCTTTTATTAAGCCACGGGTGCTCGTCGCCTGTTATCGTCAGCTTGATAAACTGAACGTCCAGCTCTTCGGCATAGTCGTTGAAGGTTTTTAGAACATTTTCGTTTTTATCTATCATGCCCAGCTTTTTAGACATAAACGGTATAAGAGTACCCTGACATGTTATAGATATAAGAACGATGCAAAATACTATATGAAAAATGTCGTCGGTAAGCGAATCGACATTAACCGAGGCCATGATTGCAAAAACAATAGACGCCGCGCCGCGGAGACCGGACCACGAAACAAGAAGCTGCTGAGGTATACTGCATTTAAGAGGGGTAAGTATTGCAAAAACTGCCGCCGGTCTTGCGACAAAGGTAAGAAACAAAGCAATTGCAAGAGCCGCCGGAAATACCTGAGGAAGCGAGGAAGGAAAAGAAAGCAGCCCCAAAAGGAAAAATATAAGCATCTGCATAAGGCCTGTCAGTCCGTCAAAGAAATGAACCATCGACTGCTTATTCTTTATATCGGAATTTCCCAGAATAATTCCTACAATATAAGCGCTCAAATATCCGTTTCCGCTTATAACAGACGGCAGCGCATATGAAAGCACTGCGACGCCAAGAACAAAAACGGCGTCAAATCCTTCTGTTGAGAATTTAAAATGCGTAAGCACAAACCTTGCTCCCAGAGCTATAACGACGCCGATGACTATTCCATAAACAAATTGTGCAAATATAAGATAAAGTATCTCAAGTCCGCTGACGCTTGAATTCATTGCGGAAATCATGATTGCCGTAAGCATATATGAACAAGGATCGTTGCTTCCGCTTTCCATTTCAAGCAGAGAAGCGGTATTTTCCTTAAGACCCAGCTTTTTTGAACGCAGTATCGAAAAAACCGAGGCTGCGTCGGTAGAGCTTATAACCGAGCCGATCAGCATACTTTCGAGCCAGTCCATACCTAAGGCAAACCTGCAAAATAATCCTGTTATCCCCGCGGTTGCCGCTACTCCGACCGTGGACAAAAGCACAGATTTTACAGCTACGGGCTTTGCCTCGCTCCAGCGTGTGCCAAAGCCTCCGTAGAACATAATAAAAATAAGAGCTATTGAACATATTTTTTCCGCAAAAGGAAAATCTGCAAAAGGAATTTTAAATATTCCGTCCGAGCCGAAGGTCATTCCAAGCAAAATAAAAGCAAGAAGGACGGGGACTCCCAGTTTACCGGAAATTTTATTGAAAATTACGCAAATCAGAATTACAGAAGACGCAATAAGTAACGATAGAGCCATGTACTACCCCCTTTGCACGTTCACATTATATGGCCAGCGATATAAAATATCCTGCCAAAAGAGCCAGAAGAACTGCCGCCATTATAAAAGTAACCGCAGCAGTTTTTTTCTTGCCGGATTTGAAATATTCAATTCCGTTCCAAATTGCTACGGCAATAAGAAGCACAGATGAAACGGGCAAAGTAATCTTTCTCGATACTATTTTAAATATACCGAGAAAAAGAATTATCATTACGGCTACACATAATATTATGCGAATTAACGCGGTATTTTTCTGCTGTTTGTTATTTTCCATTTTCTTTTACCTCCGTTTTACAAACCTTTTTCTTAGAGCCGTCCGGCTGTAGTATAAACGTGTTGTCAAGCTGCGCCTCAAGACTGCAAATTATGCTTTTACGGTATTCTGTCCTGAGAGCCTCCTGCTCAAGCTTCTCCTCAGGTGACAGAACCGTTTCTCTTGATTTTCGGGCAAGATAATTTATACGGTCGATTTTTTCCTGTTCCATTGGTACCTCCTTTCATCCTGATTCATAGATTATGCTATTTAATTATATCATATTTTTCTTTTTTCTTCAACAGGCAGTTGATTTTTTATAATAATATTGATATTATAGATAGTATATATTGCTTTAATGATATAAAATCTATAGTTAAAGGAATGATCAATATGAAAAAAGCCGCGATAATTACCGGAGGGTCAAGAGGAATCGGAAGGGCTTTGGCAATCAGGCTTGCCGAAGACGGATATATTCCAATAATAAATTACCTTGAAAGCAGGGCAGAAGCGAAGGACTTGGCAAAGCTAATCGGCGGCGAGGCTATATGCGCCGACGTTTCCGACCTCACGTCCGTTAAGGAAATGACCGACCATGTCTATAATAAATTCGGCGGTATAGACGTTCTGGTCAATAATGCCGGAATATCTGAAACAGGACTTTTTACGGATATAACGCCAAAGCAGGAGCAGAAACTTATCGATATAAATATAAAAGGCGTTTTTAACGCTTCACGCTGCGTTCTTCCCTATATGATAAGAGCAAAATCAGGTAAAATCGTCAATATATCTTCCATGTGGGGACAATCCGGCGCTTCATGCGAGGTACATTACTCTGCAACAAAAGCGGCGGTAATCGGATTTACAAAGGCTCTTGCCAAAGAAGTAGGCCCTTCTGGAATAAACGTAAACTGCATCGCGCCCGGAGTGATTGATACTGATATGAACGCACACTACGACAGTGAAGATATCAGCGTCCTAAAGGAGAATACGCCGCTTCAGCGAATAGGCGCCGCCGAGGACATCGCACAGACAGCGGCGTTTCTGGTTTCAGACGCCGCCTCGTTTATCACCGGACAGATAATAGGCGTAAACGGCGGATTTATTATTTAATATATATGACAGGAGAATTGTAATGCTTAATGAAAGACTTAAAAAACAGATCGAATTTATAAAGGAAATAGACAAGTTAAAGGCAATAAAACGTCAGACTCTGCTTATTAATGAGGATAGGGCGGAAAACGACGCGGAGCATAGCTGGCATTTGGGAATGCTTGCTTTTCTTCTGGCAGAATATTCAAACGAAAATATTGATATACTTAAAACGATGAAAATGACGCTTATCCATGATATCGTAGAAATAGACGCGGGCGATACTTACTGCTATGACGAGGAGGGATACAAAACAAAACCTGACAGAGAATCCAAAGCCGCAGAGAGAATCTTCGGAATGCTTCCCGAAGATCAGTATGAGGAACTGATAGGACTTTGGCGGGAATTCGAGGATATGAAAACACCCGAATCAAAATTCGCCTGCGTTCTCGACCGACTTCAGCCTATATTGCTTAATTATTCTAAGGGAGGAGTTTCATGGATAAATCACGGCGTAAGCCGGGAACAGGTTAGAAACAGAAATCTATGCACAAAAGAAGGCTCTGACGAATTATATAATTATATAATGAGTATTATCGACAGCGCCGCAGATGAAGGAATGCTGAAAAAATAATACTGTTGTTAATTCCGCCAAAAACAAAGATTAAATAAATGTAAAGTTTATTTAAAGAGTAGAACTGTTTAAAAAGTAGGTGAAAAAAGAAAAAATAATATTGAAGTTTATTATTTCATGTGATATATTATAAAATGGATTCAGAAATAAAAAATAATATTTTTTAATACTGAAAAGAAAGAATGAGGGATCAAATGAAAGAAAAACTTATTGCCGTAAAAGAAAGAATAAATAGCTTTAACGGCAGACGCAATGAAAACTCCCGGAAATATAAGATGACCAATCTGCTGCTTACAGTTTTATTTCCCGTTTTTATAGTTTGTATGGCAGAAATAAATCAGGCGAAAAAGCCCGCTAAATTTATACTTTTCGTCGCTGAAAGACCGTCGGTAATGCTATTTAATATACTTATCGCATCGCTGATATTCTATGGACTTATGCTGCTTTTTAAAAAAGGCTGGATTGCCGCAGCTATTCAGTCGTTTATCTATATGGCGCTTAGTATAACGGAGCTTTTTAAATTCAATACGAACGGCAACCATCTTATTATGACTGATATGAAGCTTGTTAAGAGCGTAAAAAGCCTTACATCCTTTGCTTATATAAAAATAACGCCCGTTCTGATAGCATATGTATTAATCGTTCTTATTTATCTTGGCGCCGTTTTCTGGTTCAATCCTAAAATGAAGCTGAAAATTACAAGGCGTATCGTTCCTGCCTTGGCATGCATAGGAGCATGCGTTTCAGTTGTTACAATACCGGCAATATCCAAGCCTGTTTATTCACTTTTTGATCTTGATACAACGGCTGCCGACAACACCTTCAAGCTCAATGAAAAATTTGAAAATAACAGCTTTCTCGCATTTTTCTGCCAGACTGCTTCAGAAAATCTTGCCAATCGTTTAACTGAACCGGAAAACTACAACGACGATACGGTAGCCGCTATGATGAACGTAAACATTGATGACGCGGAAAACACTTCTTTTGAAAATAAAAAGCCGAATGTTATTATGATAATGTCTGAAGCGTACGCAGATTTCAGACGATTTGAGGATCAGCTTGATTTAAATATCGGAGATACATACGACGGCTTTGACAGCGTCGCCGATCAGGGCTATAAGGGAACGGCAATTGTTCCTACTTACGCAAGCTGGACTGTCAGAACTGAATTTGAGCTTAATTTTGGGCTTCCCGTAAGATCCTTAAACGATCCTAATATGCCTCAGCGTTTGCTGCTCGACAGAGCTCAGCCTACAATAGCTTCATATTATAAAAGCTGGGGTTACTCCACAGCTTATGTTCACCCGTTTATGGGATCGTTTTATAGCAGACAGAGAGTATATGCTAATTTCGGATTCGATAAGCTTATTTTTGACGAGGACTTTACGGTTCCGATAAATTATTATGGAACATACATTGACGATCAGACTGTATTCAACCAGATTGAAAAGCTTATTAATGAAACTGACGAACCGCTTTTCCTGCATACAACTACAATGCAGAATCATCAGCCATACGATCAGGGAGAAAACCCGGAAGACGAAATGGGCAATTATTTTCAGTGGATTTCTAAAACAGGTACAGATTTTGAAGCGTTTATAAATAATCTTTCCGATATAGACGAGCCGACTATTGTATTTATGATAGGAGATCATTATCCGTCGCTTAAAGGTGAAAACAGCGTTTACGATCAACTGGGTATGAACGGCGACAATTGCAGCGTGCTTTATGAGCAGCCGTACATTTTATGGAGCAACTATGAGCTTGATTACAGCACCATTCCGGAAGAGAAGCTTTCCGCTTTTTATATGCCTTATGTTATCATGGATCTTATAGACGCTCCTAAGGATAGCTTTATTCAAGCAATGGATAATAAAATGGACACTCTTCCCATTTACTCAACAAATTATGATTCATCTGTCGGAAGAGATGAAGAGCTTGATATTTTAACTTATGACAGAATACTTGGAGATATAGTTTCCTCTAATGCAATACCTGAGGAATTACGCAAAACTGCGGAAGAGGCAGAAAACGACTGATATTAATAACAGGGCGTCCGTAAATCCGGATGTCCTTTATTTTAGGTGAAAGGAATAAAAAATGAAAGAAATTAAAGCAGGAATGAAATCGTCGGCAGAAACTGAAGTTAATAAAGAAAACCTCGCCGTTACAATCGGCAGCGGATCCCTTGAAGTCTTCGCAACTCCGATGATGGCAGCCCTTATGGAAAATGCGGCGTCAAAGGCTGTAGCGGCAGCATTGGAAAATGATGAAACAACGGTCGGTACCATGCTAAATATTACTCACACTTCCGCAACGCCAGTCGGAATGAAAGTTACCGCTTACGCAGAGGTTATTCAGTCGAATGGACGAGAAATTACATATCATGTTACAGCTGAGGACGAAAAGGGTGTTATTGGCGAGGGAACTCACAAAAGATTTATTGTTTCGGCAAATAAATTTGTCAATAAAACAAACTCAAAATTAAATGCATAATTGAATTTTTTCTAAATATTCGGTAATAATATTTATGCGGTTTAATACCGTTGTTAAATACAGCCGCCGCTTGCTGAAAAAGCGGAACCGTATTCATAAAATAACGCTTTACAGCTATATTTTATAACTGCGGTCTATGGAGATTAAAATGAATAATCAGAAAAACAGTCAGAATCAGCAGAACAACAAGAATAACCAGAACCAGCAGAACAGCCAGAATCAGCAGAACAACCCCAACAGCCAGAACCAGCAGAATAATCAGAACAACAGATAAAAAATCAACAAATTAACAAGGACCTGTAAAAAAACAGGTCCTTATTTTTTATAAATAAAAAAACAACTTAATAAATGGAAAAAATTATCTATTTCGTAGATTGACATTTTTTGATAGAAATGATAAAATTATTAATATAGATAAAGTATGACTTATCTTTTGATACGAATTTTAAAACTTAATGAATGAGAGGTAAAGTATGGACTTAAAAAAGAAGATTGCATCTGCTTTGTCTGCTGCAATCGTACTTATGACATCAGTTCCGGCGCTGGGCGTTTCCGGTGCGGCAGTTATTAACGGCGGGTTTATTAAAGGCGACATAAACCTTGATAAACAGGTTTCATCTGCGGATATCGTTGCCGTATCTCAGTATCTTGCCGGAAAATCAACTCTGACTGAGGAAGAGCTTGTTATTGCGGATATGAACGACGACGGAATTGTAAACATTTTTGATCAGATACTTATTAAAAGGACCGTTCTTACAATCAGGGATATTGTTGAGATTCCTGAAGAAACTGATCCGACAGAGGCTACCGATCCAACAGAATCGACAGAGCCTTCTACCGAGGAAGCGACTACTACTGTAACCGACGTTACCGAGCCTTCCACCGAGGTAGTTACTACTACTGTAACCGACGTTACCGAGCCTTCAACTGAGGAAGTTACTACTATTGTAACCGACGTTACCGAGCCTTCCACTGAGGAAGTTACTACTACTGAAACAATTTCATTGCCTTATGAATTTAAAATTGCCCCGGATAATGAAGATAATGTAGAATCCATTAAGTTTACCGTTGTCTCTGATAAGGACGACATAGCATATAACGGCGCGGTACAGTTTATTGTAAACGGAGAGTACAGTTCAGATTACGATGTTGTCTTTTCTAACAATGATTCTAATGAGTTTGAGATCAAAGTACCTGAAAATATAACTGATCCTACTGCAATTACATCTATAAAGATTGTAAAATACTGGCAGTCGGACGAAACCGCAAATCTTGCTCTGTCAAACGTTAAAGCAGTTGTCGGCGGCAATGAAACAGATTCTTATGAAGAGCCTGCAAAAACAGCGGATTCAAAGACTATACCGCTCTATTCAATAGGTTCAAATTCTTTCTGGAATGACGGAAATGCAAACCTTTCATCTGAATGCGTTCTCCCGGAAATAAAGGAAAACGGAACCTATACCGCTAAAATCGTTTTAGCTGAAGGTTCTAATACAATAGAATTCCTTGCACTTGCATTTGACGGCCTTTCATCTTCTGATTTTAAGGATCTTGCTTTTAAAGTAAAATCCATTAAAGTTGACGATACTGAGCTTGAAACCGCTGATTTATCAAAGGTATCGGTAAATACCAATATTGAAGGCTCAACAAGAATTTACCTGACCGATACATGGACAACAACAAAGGTCGAGGCTATTCCGTCAGACACTTCTGTAAATCAAAGTATTGAAATCGAATTTACTGTCAGCGGTATAGAATAAAAAAGATTTAATAAATAAATCAGGCGCTTTCCATATGGAAAGCGCTTTTGTTTATATATACAAAATAATAATACATAAAAATTATTGACAAATATATAAAATAATGATATAATTATACAAAAAAGAGGAGAAAATTTCCATGAAACTTAAAAATAAAATTGCCGCTATAACATCAGCCGCAATAGTCATAACGTCGTTGCTAAGCGGCGCGTCTGCCGAAGAAAACGCACAGATTCGTAAAATTAAAGGCGATATAAACAGAGATTATATTATTTCTGTTGCCGACGCAGTCGCACTTAGTCATTGCCTTACCGGCAAGGCGTTTCTGGAAGAAGGCGACGAGTATTACGCCGATATTAATAACGACGGAGCAGTTGACGCCTTTGATCTTATGCTCCTTCGCAGAACTATACTCGGAATACGCGAACAGGATATTGAAGAGGAGGAAACAACCGAGCCGCCTGTTACAACTTCCCCGCCGATAACAACAGAGGTTTCAACTACCGCTGTAAGCGATCCTGTTACACAAACTACGTCATTTACAGAAACAACTGCGTATGTCACCACAACTGAAACAATAACCACGACAATCGAACAGATAGACTTGAGCGACATGCCAGAGGAATATAAATACGCCCTTGATTGGGTATGGGAAAACAGGATAACAGCGGAAAAATCCACTGAACGCTGGAATACGATTTTCGATCAGATAGACGCAGGAAACGGCACACTTAACTATGTAGTAAGATGGCAGTCTTATAAAACGGTTTCACTTGAGCAAAGAATACAGCTTGAGGAAATGATTGAGAAATCCGTCAATGAATGGACAGATTATCTGATCGGTTACGACGACTGGAAATACGGTCACATTGACGTAAATGTCGTGGGATGGGCGGTTATAGACGAAAGCGTAATACTGGATAGACAGTCTGACGAAATTATTTATACAAATTGCACTCCTTACGACAGCCAGTATGATACCACCAATGGCAGGGAAGAAATACCGGTATGGCTTCCAAATGCGCCTGACGAGCTTTCACGTATGTATCATTTTGATACAAATATAGGCTTTGATTACCCCGGCGGTCTTGATAAACGGTTTGATATGTATCTTTGGGCAACTCAGGGATTCCCTGATATAGGAGGCTGCGGAGGAGACTGGGGACAGCGGCTATCTGATAACGCTTATTTAAATATGTTAGACGGAACAGGTATCCACGTATTCCAACACGAGCTGGGACACGGTTTCGGTATAACTGACTTTTACGGCGGAGAGGGAGAATCCGACGGTTTTCCGCCCGGAGGATTCCCTGAGCCTACTATAATGATGGCCGGAAACTCTATGGAAATTACTAATTATGACGGATGGCAGCTCAGATATATCTGGAGTAAAATAAAGGATCAGTCAATAAACGGCAATAACAGATTCAGTTAATAATATAATTTAAAAAAAGAGAGCGATTATATATCGCTCCCTTTTTATTTCATTTTATTTAAGTTTATATCGCATTCATATTCTTTATCAATTAAAATATATTTACATTTATATTTTTTGCACAGTAAAAGATTCTTTTTGTTTTCATTCAGCAAAAACTCTTTGGTACATAACTCATGATCAAGACGATTTTCAATAATACAAGCATATTTGTTTATGTTATCATAATTGTTTTCAATATAATTTTCTGTCATTATTATACAGTAAAAGTCAATATGATAAAGATATTCGGTATCAAAATATCTTTGCCAGTCAAACGGTATATAACATCCCTCAATTATAAGATTCTGATTATTTTCTATCGCCGTTTTGATTATTTCCTTAATAACAGGCCATAAATATTGTGTTAATTTATCGTCGTCTTCCGGAGTTAAATCTGTATATCCGCTTCGTATAAGTCCCATTTTCAGATGATCCGCAGATAAATAAGGAAATTTGTATTTTTCAAGCATTCTTTGAGCCAATGCTGTTTTACCCGTATGTGTAGCTCCGGAAATCAAAATTACCATAGCGCCAACTCCCTAAATTTATAAAATACCAAAGCTGTCCTATAATTTCAAGGACAGCTTTCAATACTAAATCAAAAGTTATTTCTCACTGCAAAATTCAACCTTTTCGCCCGCAAGTATCATATTTGTAGTTCTCATTGCACACATCTTTCCGCACATTGAGCATGTATGCCTATCTTTCGGAGGAGTGCTTTCAAAATATGCCTTTGCCTTTTCAGGATCTATAGCATATTTAAACATTTCATCCCAATCTACTCTTCTGCGGGCGTCGCTCATTTTATTGTCTATATCTCTGGCATTAGGAATACCTTTAGCTATATCGGCGGCATGAGCGGCAATCTTTGAAGCTACTATACCCTCTCTTACATCGCTTTCATCAGGCAATCTTAAATGCTCCGCCGGCGTTACATAGCATAAAAAGTCGGCGCCATTTGCCGCGGCAATGGCCCCGCCTATAGCCGAGGTTATATGATCGTAGCCGGGCGCTATATCTGTTACAAGAGGTCCGAGAACATAAAACGGCGCGTTATGGCATAAACGCTTCTGAACGGTCATATTTGCGGCAATTTCATTCATTGCCATATGGCCCGGACCTTCAACCATTACCTGAACATCCTTTGCCCACGCTCTTTCAGTTAAAGCGCCAAGCTCTATAAGCTCTGAAATCTGACCGGCATCAGTACTGTCATTAATAGATCCAGGTCTTAGTGCGTCCCCAAGGCTTATAGTTACGTCATATTCTCTTAATATATCTAATACCTCGTCATAATATTCATAAAACGGATTTTCATTTCCGGTCATTTCCATCCATGCAAAAAGAAGCGAACCGCCTCTTGAAACTATATTAGTAAGCCTTCCCTGACGTTTAAACGCCTCAATTGCTCTTTTATTTATTCCCGCATGAATAGTATGAAAGTCGACGCCCTCCTTAGCGTGAGCTTCTACAACCTTAAGAAAATCCTTAGCGGTTATTTCCAACAGATCCTTTTCAAGGTATCCGATAGCGTCGTACATCGGAACTGTTCCGATCATTGCAGGCGACATCCCGATAAGTTCCTGACGAAAAGTATTTGTTTTTCCGTAGTTACTTAAGTCCATTATGGCTTCACAGCCGAAATCAATTGCCATCTGAACCTTTTTCATTTCCATATCATAATTTTTGCAGTCGCCGGAAATTCCAAGATTAACATTTATTTTAGTTCTAAGTCCCGAACCGATTCCCTCCGGACTTAACGCTTTATGATTTACATTAGCGGGAATGCAGACGCTGCCCTCTGCAACCTTTTGACGAAGCTTTTCCGCTTCAATATTTTCTTTATCCGAAACAATACCCATTTCCTTTGTAATAATTCCTTTTTTTGCGGCTTCCATTTGTGTTTTATAAATCATTTAGCGACCTCCGTTTTTATAAAAATGATTAAGCGGTCCCCTTCCCTTTCCAAGATCAAGACCATACCTTATAGCTCCGGTTATATAATCCTTAGCATTCTTTACGCTTTCAGCCATACTCCTGCCGAGGGCCAGATTAGCGGCAATAGCTGAGGAAAGCGTACATCCTGTGCCATGCGTATTGGGATTTTCCAGCTTATCTGCTTCAAAAGAATAAAATCTGTTGCCGTTATAAAGAATATCTTCAGCGGAATCAGTTAAATGTCCGCCCTTAATAAGAACGCTTCCTCTGCACATTCCGTAAATTTTTTCAGCAGCAGATTTCATCTGCTCCCTGCTTTCAATAGGTACTCCTGCTAATACTTCCGCTTCAGACAGATTGGGCGTTACAATATCAGCAAGAGGAAACAGCTTCTCAATAAGAGAATCCACGGAATCCTCTGAAATCAAACGATGTCCGCTGGTAGAAACCATAACGGTATCAAGCGCTATATTTTCAGCATTTTCCTTTTCAAGAAATCCAGCCACGGTATCTATAATATCCCGACTCGACAGCATTCCGATTTTGACAGCGTCAGGTCTTATATCATTAAAAACCGACCTTAACTGCTTCTCTACAAAATCAGCCGGAATGTCAAATATACCGTCGACTCCCATAGTGTTCTGAGCAGTAACCGAGGTTATAACGCTCATTGCATAGCAGCCATTAGCTGAAACTGCCTTTATATCAGCCTGAATACCCGCGCCGCCTATGCTGTCGCTGCCGGCGATAGTAAGCACTGTCTTCATCATACATTCTCCAATGTTTTCATTGCAACACTTTTTAAAGTCATAGCTGACGTCCTGATATCATCCTGTGCAAACAATGAAGATACAACCGCTACTCCGGCAATGCCCGTATCTTTAAGCTGCATCATATTTAAATAATTAATTCCGCCTATAGCTACGACAGGGATAGGTATCTTCATACATATTTCTTTAAGCTCCTCCAAAGAAATAGGCGTTGTATTTTTTTTAGTCGGAGACTGAAAAACTGCTCCGCAGCCAAGATAATCGGCTCCCGCCGCCCATGCCGCCTGCGCTTCATGCAAATTGTGAGCCGTTGCGCCTATAACGGCGTCTTCGCCCAGCACCCGCCTTGCATACAGCAGATCTCCGTCTTCAAGGCCAAGATGTACGCCGTCTGCGCCCGACTGATCTGCAATTTTTATTGAATCATTTATTATAAGAGGAACTCCGTATTTCCGGCAGACAAGCTTTAAATCCTTTGCCATTTCCAGTATTTCCTCGTAAGACTTGTTTTTTTCTCTGAGCTGAACTATAGTCGCGCCTCCTTTAACAGCGTCTTCGACAGCTTCAGCAAGACTTATTCCGTTTTTCAGACATGAAGAATCAGTAACAGCGTATAGTCTTAATTGTTTATTTACTACTCTCAATTTTTCACTCCTAAAAAAGCGTACCCGCAAAAAAGGAGTACGCTGTTTAATCAATACTCCCTTCGCCGGCATTATCCGTTCAGGTTTAACGGGTTTATTCTCAGCCTGTTTGACAGCAAGCACCCCGGATTATCTTTATTCTGTTTTAATTCAGTTCTACGATCCAGCCGTATTCGTCCGGTATTTTTCCCCACTGAATTCCGGTCATAGTATCATAGAGCATCTGTGAAATTTTTCCGATCTTATTATCGTTGATTTCCATGATCTTATCATTCCATTTCAGATGTCCGACCGGAGAAATAACAGCCGCTGTACCTGTTCCGAATACCTCGTCAAGCTTTCCGGCATCGTAAGCGTCGGCGACCTCCTGAATAGAAATTTTTCTCTCCGTTACCTTATAACCGTTTTTACGGCATATTTCTATAGCGGATTTTCTTGTGATTCCCGGAAGCACAGAACCCGTCAGCGCAGGTGTAATTACCTCGCCGCCGATAACAAAGAAAATATTCATCGAACCGACTTCTTCAATATATTTCTGCTCAACGCCGTCCAGCCAGAGAACCTGTTCATAGTCCTGCTTGTGAGCCTCGTCCTGACCTGCAAGTGAAATGGCATAGTTCGCCGCTGTTTTGACAAAACCTGTTCCGCCTCTTACAGCTCTTACATAATTGCTTTCAACATATATTTTCACGGGATTCAGACCTGTTGAATAATATGCGCCTGACGGTGAAAGTATTATCATAAACAAATAATGGTCGGCCGGTCTAACGCCTACATACGGATCAGTGGCGATTATAAACGGTCTTATGTAAAGCGACGCGCCCTCCGTATGAGGAACCCAGTCCTTTTCAACATTTAAAAGGGCTGTCAGCGCCTCTAACGCGTCGTCAACCGGTATTTCAGGAATAACCATACGCTTGTTAGACGTATTAAGCCTTTTGAAGTTTTCATCCGGACGGAAAAGCTGTATCTTTCCCTCCGCTGTCCGATAAGCTTTAAGGCCTTCAAAAACCTCCTGACCATAGTGCAGACACATTGCGGCCGGAGACAGGGAAAGATTCTGATAAGGAACGATCCTTGCGTCATGCCAGCCTTCGCCCGTATCATAGTTCATAATAAACATATGGTCGGTAAAAATATGTCCGAAACCCAGCTTCGTTTCGTCTGTCGGCTTTTGTTTAAGCGTTTTTGTAAGTTCCATTCTGATATTCATTTAATAAGACCCCTTTTTTGTCTGTATCAGTCGCAGACAGTAATATATTTTTTTTGGAATTTACTTTTTAATACTGCAATCGCCGCTGCTGCACCGACTGCAATAGCGGATATCATAAAAACGGTCAACAAAACTTTATTGCATTTTTTCATTTTCATGCATCTCCCAATAAACTTTAAAAAACTTTTGCTTTTTATATTATATCATAATTTTTTTGATTTGGCTATATAGTTTTTTAAAAATCATAAAATTTTCTTTAAATATTCAAATCTTAGCCATATTTAAACTGCATTTTTCAGAGAACGGCGTATTTCTATTGTTTTATGATCCGAAAACCGCCTGATAAGAACAGCGTAAGCCGCCTTTATAGACGACGCCGACGCCATAATGAACAGCGGAGAGAAATTGACAAGATATCTTGACCGGGTTTCCCATATAACAAAAAATACAAATACGCCGCATATTATAATCTTCAGCAGAATTTCTTTTCCGTCCGTTCTGCCCGAAAACGCTCCGACGGCAAACGAAAATGTAATCATTGCCAAAAGCATAAATTGATATACGGAGCAATACCATTTAAAAACTATATTGCCGGTAACAAAGTTTTTAAGCATAGTGGCTTCTCCGCCGTATTTTTTGTCAAGACCGAGATAATAGCCTATGAAATACGTTCCGTCTCCCCATGTCCAGGAAATTTTCTTGGCCAGATGCTTCATCATTCCAAAAAGACCATAATCTGAAATTCTCTTTTTTATCTCATTTAGATTCGCTTCCTTCTTCTGGTCATAATCGCCGCTGTTTACTGTAAACCAGTAATCGTCCAAATAAAAGCCCCCTCTGTCGTGGAGTCCCATCATAACCCAGTGAGTAGGGGGAAATTTGATTTCCTCCAATTCTTGCTTATCAGCTAAATCAAAGCTTTTAATAAATGCCGAGCTTGCCGCCGACGCAATTACGATTCCGCTTAATAACACACAGGCGGATCTGAAATAAGCCTTACGGTTGAGCTTTGTGCAAAAATATATAAGATAAAGCAGGAACGCTGGTATAAGAATTATAACGCTGCCTTTGATTTTGCAGCCTATAACCAAAAACAATCCGCTGAAAAGAAGCTGTACGACAGATTTTTTAACGCTTTTATTTTCCATGCCGCTAAGGAACATATAAATCGACGCCATTACCCAGGGCATACTCATGGAATCCGTATAAAAATACGGAGTATATGTGTAAAATACTGAAAATCCAGCGCCTATTACAGCGCAAAAAAGAGGAGTAAATTTATCCCTGCTTATTTTTTTTGAAATTAAATACAAAAAAATAAACGACACGTTAAGACCAATAGTATTAAGAAGTATAGGAGCAGCTAAGGGCATTACTCCCGATACGTTACGGCAAAGCGAATAAACAAGAGACAGGATGACAAGCAGAGCCTGATTATTCGGATACCTTACAAAATAATCCATATGTCTTTCAGGAAGATTATTATAAAGGTCGCTTTTATCCCAGGTAAGGCAAAAATCCCTTGCCGCCCTGTCAACATATCCAAGATCAGAAACTGGAGTAAATTTTAAATAAAATGCGGATATAAGTTGTAATACAAGAACAGCCGCCGCAATTACAATAAATATTTTATCTATCTGTTTCCTTGTTAAGCGGACTGTCTTTTTTTTAAGAAAACCGTAAATCAGGATAACGCCCGCTGTAAATACCATACCGCAGACAACTGTAAAGGCAATTGCTGCCGGCGAATATTTTATAAATCCTCTTACAACTGCTGAAATCATTACAAGCAAAAATATAAGAGCAAAACCTCCCTGAACCGCTTTGCTGATCCTAAGCATATTTAATTCCCCTTTTTATTTTTTCTTTATGTACTAATTATAAAATATAAGAGATTAAATGTAAATTGACATTCTGACAGATAAATATGAAAATTTATCCTGTCGCATTGTGTATTATTACAAATAATACACTAAATACACTTAAAACAGTCCGCAGTAATATTTTTCCCAATTTATCTGCCGATATACGAATCTCTATTGACTAAAGCTTTCTGATTTGTTATAATACGTATAAGTATAAATATGCTTTTTTAAGAAAAATTTGCAAAGAGAGATTATTTTTAATGAACAAAAACGAGCAATATAAACGTATAATTTCGTTTTTTTCCAGCCTGATCCTTATTCTGTTCCTTTCAGGAGTGTTTATTTATATATGGTATGAATATTACAGCGACGCTATCGTGCTTCCGTTTTACCGCCGAGGTAACTGGGTAGTGATTTTTATTTATATGATACTGACGCTGCTTTTTTTCAAGGCCTACGGCGGTCTGAAAATGGGATACCTAAAAAGGTCTGATATGCTTTACTCTCAGTCAATATCAATGGTGGCCGTAAACATAATAACCTATTTCCAGATCAGCGTAATAGGAAGAGATTTTATGAAGGTCATTCCTATGATATATATGACGGCGGCAGACCTTATAATCATTTCCGTCTGGATTTTCTGTAATAACAGGATTTATCTCAAGCTTTATCCGCCGAGAAAGCTGATAATAGTATACGGAAGCAAAAATGCCGAAACGCTTACTAATAAAATGAGCAAACGCGAGGATAAGTATATGATATGCGAATCCATTAGCATCAAAGAGGACTTTTCACGGATTAAAAATGAAATTTCAAGATATGACGGAGTAATAATATGCGATATAAGCGGTAAGCTCAGAAACGATATTATAAAATATTGCTTTGAAAAATCCAAAAGGATTTATATTTCTCCTAAAATTTCAGATATTATTATAAGGGGCGGAGAGGATATCCGGCTTTTTGATTCGCCGCTGCTGCTTTGCAGAAACGAAGGATTATCCTTTGATCAGCGTCTGTTCAAAAGAATATTCGATATTTTATTTTCCGTTATCGGACTTGCCGTTTTGTCGCCAATTTTTCTAATAATTGCGGCAGCAATAAAAATAGACGACCGCGGAAAAATATTTTATAAACAAAAAAGGCTGACAATGAACGCAAAAGAATTCTATGTTTACAAATTCAGAAGTATGATTCCCGACGCGGAAAAGGATGGAATCCCAAGGCTTGCTTCAAATTCAGACTCAAGAATTACCAGAGTGGGCAAATTTCTGAGAAAATGCCGTTTAGATGAAATACCTCAGTTAATAAATATTTTACGAGGAGATATGTCCGTTGTAGGCCCGCGTCCGGAACGTCCGGAGCTTACAGAAAAATATGAAAAGGAAATGCCTGAATTTCGTTTTCGTTTAAAAGTCAAGGCCGGTCTTACGGGATATGCGCAGGTTACGGGAGTATACGATACCACGCCTTACGACAAGCTGAAAATGGATCTGATGTACATTGAACGTTATTCAATGGTAATGGATCTGAGACTTATTTTAATGACATTGAAAACTATAATTTTTCCGGGCGAAATGAATTCAAACGAAAAAAATAAATAACTGTATTTTACAGAAGGTGGATAAAATTGAAAGGATCAGATAACTTAAGGGATTTCGTCGCCGCCTATTATCCGCAGGATGAGCAATCGGCAGCCAAAGGAAAATTTTCAAAAAAATATCCCGGCGTTCTGACAGAAATTGAAGTATTCGGAGAAAATCAGAACTCATTCAACCAAAAAGCCGCGGATTGCTTTAATGAATTAAACGACCGTCTCATGCGTCTTGAAGACGCTCTCGCCGCAGAAATACAGGCAAGAAAGAAAGCTGAAGCTTCCGTCTCGTCTTTAAAAAAGGAACTTGACTCTGTAAGACTTCGCTCTACCCTCAATTCAAACCAGATTGAGAAAATCGACGGCGCGCTCGTAAAATACAGCGAACGCACTGAGGATTATGTGCTCCGTATATCCCCCGGAGCAAGGCTTAAGGACTGTCCTAAAGGGTGCCGCGAGGTTGATATTGACGCTCAGATAAACATGCCTGAAAGATTTGAAGGTATTAAAAACTCTTTAGGAGAAGAACGTGAAAAAAAACTCCGCGATTTGGAAAAGGTATGTATGAAGGCTGTAAGCAGAGAGCTTTCTTATTTTAACGCGTATGAAGAGGTAGTAATCGACTTTTACGGCAGAGAAAAATATGCGGAAATTATTTATAAAAACCTCTGTAAAAACAGTATTTATAAAATAAATTCCGGCGAAGCTACAGGAAATTCCGGCAGATATTTCGTTTACTGCGGCGATACGGCAAGTATTCCTGAAAAAGCCGTTTTGAAATCCGGAATGATATTTATAACGGGCCATAATCCTCTTGAAGGGTTATCAGAAGCTTGCGTCGACGATTTAAGATTTCTTAACGACTGCGGTATTCACAGCTATACCGCAATGAATCAGGACGCCTATACGGCGCTCAGGGAAGCCGGTTTCCGCTGCGTTTCAATTTCGTCGGCAGAGGAGCTTGCCTCTGGAAATATAATTGCGGCAATTGAAGACGGTATAGAAAACGCCATACCAAACGGGGCGGAGAAATATTCCGTAATTTCAGATATACTTTTCCGTGCAGGAAAAAGCTTTATACGCTCTAATAATGATATTATAGATTTTATAATGAACAACAAGCTTAAATCTGAAGAGCCTGAAATAAAATGTATAAATTCTCTTGAGAAAACAGCTTTAGCAGCAATTATAAAAAATTATTTTTCAGCTTCCGATATAACATCGACTGATCTTTCTCAGGAATCCTCAAACAAATATGACCTTATAACCGGTTTTGACTATATAAGCCACTTTGAATACAAAAAAAGAAAAGAGCTTTACAATAAAGCAAGAGATATGCTCAACGACAGCGGTTTGCTTGTTTTCAGCGGAAAGGACCCTGTAACAGGCATTAAATTGAGAGCTATCGACGGATGGGAAAAATACCCCGTCTACGAAGCTATGTGGACGTCAGGTCAGCTTATATCTGAGCTTGAGGAAAACGGATTCCGAATCAAGTTTCTTATTCCGACGGGAACAGGTTTATACGATCGTCTTCCGTCTAAATATAAGAATATACCCTCTCTTTATATTATCGGGGCGTCGCCTCTGAAGCAGGGAAATTAATAAGGGATAAATGATTTGTTATTTCAGGAGGAAAATTTATGAGAAAGACAAAAATTGTCTGCACAATCGGCCCGGCAACAAAATCGGAAGATATGATGAAAAAGCTAATGGAACACGGAATGAACGTGGCTCGTTTCAATTTTTCACATGGTAATTACGAGTACCATAAGGAATGCCTTGAAACGTTGAGAAAGGCTGCGGCAGAGCTCAAGCTTCCCGTCGCTTCAATGATGGATACTAAAGGTCCAGAGGTAAGACTTGGTCGTTTTGTTGACGATAAGCCTGTGGAAATCAAAAACGGAGACATTTATACTCTAACGACAGAAAACTGTCTTTGCACCGATAAAATCGGCAGCGTAACCTTCAAAAAGCTTCCTGAAGACGTAACAGTCGGAACGCGTATACTTATTAACGACGGCGTAATAGAGCTGCTTGCCGAAAAGGTGACTGCTACTGAAATCGTGTGTCGTATTATCCACGGAGGCAGGCTTTCTAATAATAAGGGAATAAACGTACCCGGAGTAAAGCTTTCGATGCCTTATTTAAGCGACGCGGATATGAGCGATCTTGAATTCGGCGCTAAAATGAAATATGATTTTATTGCCGCAAGCTTTGTAAGAACTGCTGCGGATATAAATTATCTCAGGAGATATACGCAGAGTCTCGGCTGGTTCAATGCAAGAATCATCGCCAAAATAGAAAATTTAGAGGGCGTTGAAAATATAGACGAAATACTTGAAGCTGCGGACGGCATAATGGTCGCAAGAGGCGATATGGGAGTTGAAATACCCTTTGAAAAGATACCCGCTATTCAAAAGGATCTTATTCATAAGGGTTATAATGCCGGTAAACAGGTTATTACCGCAACTCAGATGCTGGAATCAATGATTATGAATCCAAGACCTACCCGTGCTGAAATAACCGACGTTGCAAACGCTATTTACGACGGAACAAGCGCTATAATGCTTTCCGGCGAAACTGCCGCCGGCGAATTCCCCGTTGAAGCCGTAAGCGCTATGGCGCTGATTGCAGAAACCACTGAAAAGGATATCGATTATAAATCAAGATTTCATAAAAGAGAAAACGATTCGAACCCCAATATTGCAAACGCCATATCACACGCAACCGTTACAACAGCCCATGATCTTGATGTAAAGGCAATAATTACCGTTACAAAGGGCGGAAGTACTGCGCGCCTGATTTCAAAATACAGACCGCTTTGTCCTATAATAAGCTGTACGACAGACGATACCGTATGTCGTCAGATGAATATGTCATGGGGAGTAACCCCTCTTGTAATAAGCGAAGAAACTAATACTGACGAACTTTTTGAGCACGCCATAGAAGCCGCTAAGGAAAACGGCTTTGTAGAAAAAGGCGATAAGGTAGTTATAACAGCCGGCGTACCGCTTGGAGTTTCAGGCACTACTAATCTTATGAAGGTTGATACTGTAAAATAAAAAATACCATATAAAAAAGCGGCTGTTAAACAGCCGCTTTTATTTTACTATTTATTTAATATAAGTTTTCTGATTCCAATGGAATCAAATACGTTTACCGCCTTATCTGAATTATAATCGGCATTATTGAACGCCTCTTCAGAAATTGCATTTAAATTAAGTAAATATTTATTGATTGCAACAATATCCGCTGACGAAATTTTTCCGTCCAAATTAACGTCGCCTTTTAGCGCCGGCAAGTCTTCTTCGGTAGGCTGGCTGGTATCAGGCGAAGTACCGTCCGGCTCTATTCCGAAAACAAGCTTTCCGTTATGATAAACAGTTATCTTGTCGGTTTTAATACCGTCCTCCGCATTCAGAATATCCTGATTGGAATAATCATTTGAAGCGTCCCAGCCGGATCCGTAATTCGGATATACCAAAGCGAGCATTGTTTCACACTGATGTCTTCCCTCTGAAATCGGAAGCGCTGCCGCTCCGTTAGGATATGAAACCTCTATATAATAAACATTATCCTTGTATTGGGTTATAGGCGAAATAACAGCGGCATATTCTTCACCGTACATAAGAGCCTGATCTCGGTCGACTCTTACGACAATATCGTTTGGAGAATAACCTGCCGAAATAACCTCCGATACGTCAAAGTAATAACGATAAGACATATTGTCAACAACTCTCGCCGGCCAAGCAGTATGATTGGTAAATTTAAGACTCAGTGAAACACCGCTGCCTGACGATTGCTTTAGAGCCGCTTCAACGTAAAATTCATCGTCACGCTTTTCAGGCTCAGGAAAATCAGGATCTGTTGCTCCGCCGTATTCATAGGTCATTTTTGCTAAAAGACCGGTGAAGCCCGCATTATAATCGCACGCGACCTCATTGTTAATAAAATTCTGTCTGTCGTCCTCATATTCTCCATTTTGAGTAGGGCCTCCTACTAATGCGCCGTAAAGAATATGTCTATTATTCGGAGGGTTGCTTAAGTCGTTGTTCCATGACGCATGTGCGGTTCTATGATGGGCGTTAAGCGGATAATTTTCACCGTAACCTACTACAAAGCTCTGATTCAACGGATTATCTCCAAGGCAATAATTGGCCTGCGCTTCATAAAATGACTTATAATCAGCCGTATCCCCAAGCGGAAGAGTATCGCATGCAACCGCAGTTAAAAACGCTGCGGAAGTTGCATATCTGAGACAGCCCCATGAATCAATCCATCTGAGACCGCCCTCAAGCTGTGTCACATTATAAGTCCAGTAATCCAGATGCTTCTTAACGCGGTCTATATATGTCTGGTTCTTTGTATTCTGAGCATAGAGAACCATGCCTCCCTGCATAACATCGTCCCAGCACATTGCCCATGTATATTTTAATTCGTCAGAGCCAAGCTCCTTGTCAAGAAATGGTATATAGCCCGTAGCTTTATCAAGATATTCTTTATTTCCGGTAGCCTTATAGAGCCAGTTTGCAGCCCAGAACAATTCGTCATAAAAATGTGACGAACGGTAAAAGCCCTGCGCGTCACTGTCGTCATATTCGGCGTTGCTCTTTGCCGTATCCGCAATTTTAAAAATATTTTCAGCATGCTCAAGGTAATAATCAGTTTTGTCCGAACGTCCCTGCAAAGCGCAGTATCCTGCCGCAAGAGCCGCCGCCATTTCGCCGAAAGCGGCTGAGCATTTCGTGCCTGCATAATATGGTCTGCCGTTATAATTGCCGTTTTCATTCATGCCGTATTCATAAAGCTCAACCGGACCCCACCATGTATGATCCTGCTGACCGTTTCCAACCTGAAATACTACTTTATCGCCGAGATCGCATTCGGCGAGATAATCCAGAACAAAGGTAAGGTTATTTACATAATTAGTCATTTCTCCGCATTTATCAATCCCATCCGGGTATTGATAAAGACCCCATGCAACCATAGAGGCCGAATAGGCCATAGGAAGATTGAATTTAACATGATCCCCCGCGTCATACCATCCTCCTTTAATAAAGTCATCGACCGTGGAATCTGCGCGCCATTCGACTCGATTCCATTCAGGAAGAGGCCCCGCCTGCTGACACTCGTAAAAATAAATAGATTTCTGAAGCGCTTCAGCATAATTTAACTTAATATCCGCGGCTTCCGCCTGACCGGAGCCGTATGCTCCCGTAGAAAATGATGTAAAAGTCAAAACGGCTGCGGATAAAAAAGCAGTTATTTTTTTCATTGATTTCCCCCCGATAATTTCTTATGCTTTAATTATTACATTATTCCACGCATTTGTCAATAACTTTTATAAAATTCATACAATTTCAATATTACTGAAACATTAAGAAATCCATGTATTAATCTATTTCAAATGTATACGGCAATAATTCCGATAAATTTAATACCCTATCGGATAACACGATTTTAAAATCCTTATCGCAAAATTCTGTCATAACCTGAAGACATGCTCCGCAGGGATAACAAACTACTCCGGCATTATTTTTGCCTCCGGCAACGGCAATTGCCGAAAACTGATTTTTTCCCTCTGAAACTGCCTTAAAAAACGCTGTTCTTTCTGCACAGCAGCCAAGAGAATAAGAAGCGTTTTCAACATTGCAGCCTGTAAAAACACTTCCGTCCAAGGTAAGCAGAGCCGCCCCCACCTTAAAATCAGAATAAGGCGCATATGAATTATTTCTTGCATTCAACGCCTCATTATATAGAAATTTATAATCGTTCATTAAAATAACTTCTCCAACATATTTAATATTATTATTTACTAAAAAAAGGATGCTTTTTTGCATCCTGTTTTTTATGCTACACGTTAAACCGGAAAAGAACAATGTCCCCGTCCTGCATTACATATTCCTTGCCCTCCAGTCTGACAAGTCCCTTTTCCTTTGCAGCCGCCATACTTCCGCATTCCATCAAATCATTAAAGCCGACAACCTCTGCGCGGATAAATCCCTTTTCAAAATCAGTATGTATTTTACCCGCTGCCTGAGGAGCCTTGGTTCCTTTTTTTATAGTCCATGCTCTTACTTCAGGCTTCCCCGCAGTAAGATATGAAATAAGGCCCAGCAGCGCATATCCTTCCTTTATAATACGGTTGAGTCCCGATTCCTTCAAGCCCATCTCGTCCAAAAACATAGCCTTGTCTTCCGGCTCCATATCCGAGATTTCCGCTTCAATCTGTGCGCATATAGGGAGTACTGCCGAATGCTCCTCTTCGGCAATTTTTTTTACCCTATTATAATTTTCATTATTTTCAATATTATTTATAAAATCCTCTTCACAGAGATTAGCCGCATAAATTACAGGCTTTCCTGAAAGCAGCGGAGTAGACTTTATAATATCCCTTTCGTCGTCGGTATAATCAAAAGCCCTTGCAGATTTACCCGACTCAAGGTGTCCTTTCAGTCTTTCAAGAAAATCAATTTCCGATATATACCTTTTATCGCCCTTTGCAAGCTTCCTGCTCCGGTCAATCCGTCTTTCAATCATTTCAATATCGGAAAATATAAGCTCGAGATTTATCGTTTCAATATCTCTTGCAGGGTTAATCTCTCCGTCAACATGTATGATATCTATGTCCTCAAAGCATCGAACAACATGCACAATCGCGTCTACTTCTCTTATATCGGCCAAAAATTTATTGCCAAGTCCCTCTCCCTTGGACGCGCCCTTTACAAGCCCTGCAATATCTACAAATTCCAGAGTTGCCGGCGTAAATTTCTCCGGATTATACATTTCCGCAAGTCTGTCAAGACGCTCGTCCGGGACGGATACTATCCCTATATTTTTTTCAATAGTGCAAAAAGGATAATTAGCAGATTCTGCTCCTGCATTTGTTAACGCATTAAAAAGTGTACTCTTTCCCACATTTGGGAGTCCGACCATTCCTAATTTCATATTTTAAACCTCTTTAATTTTATTCTCCGAGATATTTTTTACGCATTTCCTCTTGACTTAGAGTTGTTCTTGTGCTTTCTTCTTTAGACTTTTCTAATTTCTTCATTATATCGTCAACGGAATCCTCATCCATGCCGTCTTCAATAAGTATATCCCTAAAATATTTATCTCTATCAATTCTCAAGGATTCTCTTTTTCTTGTAAAAGCATAATTACCATAAGAAGGTCTTGTATAAGAAGATTCTGAATAATCCGGCGATTTAGCAGTCGGTACAGTGTTCTGAACAGCCTTTGTAATTACAGAGCTGGAGCTATCGGCTGACGAGCTGCCGTTATTATCTTTACTTTCACACCCATAAAGAAACAAAGTCGCCGCTGCGCCAAGACATAGCAATGCTTTTTTTGTTTTCATTACAATTCTCCCCTATCAGCAAATTAACATAATTATACCACTTTTTATATATTTAAGTCAACCATACACAAAAAATATTCAAATTATATGATATAAACGCCGTTAACAATTTGTACATAAATCGTACACAGTTTATTTATACATATTTCGATTTTATATGGTAAAATGTGTAAAGAAGGGGGTATTTTTAATGATTACATTTATCAGTCGAAAATTAACTGATTTTTTATGTCGGAAATCTGTCATCGACAGCGGTAAAAGTGAAATTTATCAATATGGATATGAAGTGCTAATATCAGGATTAGCGGGTATACTTATCGCCTTGATTATCGGAATAATAAGCGGACGTATTTCTGACGCCGTTATATTTCTCGTTTATTTTATACCGCTCAGGCAACTATGCGGGGGATATCATGCAGACAGCTATTTGAAGTGCAACATTGTATTCACAGGAGTTTTTTCCTCAATACTTATTTTTTCATATTTTTTACCGAAAAAGCTTTCTGTTGCGGCAGTAATAATATGCTGTGCGTTTACGTTTATTTCAATGCTGCTATTCTCTCCTGTTGAAAATCCAAATAAGCCTCTTGACAGCGAACAAATTGCAAAAAACCGCAGAAAATGCCTTATAATAACTCCGATTCTTTCGGCGATTTCCCTTGCAGCGGTATTTTTTTATCCTGTATACGCGCTTACCGCGTCAACGACTCTGTTTTCAATAGCAGTTTTAATGATAATACCCAAAATAAAGGACAGACTAAAAGATAATAAAAAAGCGGTATAGCTTTCCTATACCGCTTTTTTCATCAGCTTACAGAGATCAAAGACCTGAAACTGTAAAAGTAACCTCAATTTTCTGATATGTTGCAAATGAAGCAGGATCAACTACCTGAGGAGAGCAGTTTGTCAGATCGCCGTCCGCAGTTCTTGCGTCTGAAGCAACTTCGTCAGCGTTTACATAGCTGTTATAAATATTGGATCTCATTTCCTTACCGTCGTCTGAGGACGTATAAGGCTTCTTTGTCATTTCAATTTCTTTTCCGTCAAGCTTAATGCTGTCTATTGAAATAATCATATTCGGATAAAGCGTCGTGCCGTTTTTTACAATTACAGCCGCAAATGTAAGTCCCTGCATATCGCTGTATCCCGTTGTCTGATTGTAACCGTTTGTAGTAGCGTCAAGCGCAACAGTATACTGTCCGTTACCCTCAATTTTAGCGTTAGTAGCGGCATAAGCTAATGTATCGGCGTCTGTTCCCCAATAATAGCCGACATATCTGCCGTCTGCAAAGGCAAGATAAGCGTCGCCGTCTTCAGCAACAATACTATCCTCTACTACAATCGCATTAACCTGACCGTTAGTTCCGCCGGCATTAGAATCCGCCGCAGAGGAGGAATCAGCGGTTGTCTCAGCTTCTGTTGCAGCTTCCGTAGGAGCCTCTGTAACTACTTCGGAAGACGACTTATCCGATTTTTTGTCAGAATCGCCGCAGGCTGTGAAGGAAAGCGCCATAAGCATTGACGCGCAAACGCATGCAAGTATTCTTTTAATTTTCATAGGTAAAATCTCCATTCTGCCGTTTTTTATACGCTAACGGCCCGCTTTTTCACCTGTTTATCTTTTTACCGGATCAGGCGAATTACTCCGGCATATGCTTCACTCTTTAATCAGATATTCTTATAATACACAATTTTTGAGATTTGTTCAATATGTATAATAGACAAATATCATATAATAATAAATATGATTTTCATGCAATTTTACGCAAAATTAACTAAGCTCAAACATACCCGTATATAACTGATAATATCTTCCGCGGCGTTCAATCAGATCCTCATGATTGCCTCTTTCAATTATTCTGCCGTTTTCCATTACCATTATAGCATGTGAATTTCTTACTGTAGAAAGCCTGTGAGCAATAACAAAAACAGTTCTTCCCTCCATAAGACTGTCCATGCCCTTTTCGATAAGTGATTCTGTACGCGTATCTATGGAGCTTGTTGCCTCGTCGAGAATAAGCACAGGCGGATCAGCGACGGCCGCTCTTGCAATTGCCAGAAGCTGACGCTGTCCCTGACTCAGATTACCTCCGTCGCCTGTTATTATTGTATTATATCCGTCAGGAAGATGCTTGATAAAAGTATCGGCATTAGCGAGCACAGCCGCCGACCTTACCTCCTCATCAGAAGCTCCAAGCTTTCCGTATCGTATATTGTCCGCTATTGTTCCCGTAAATAAATGAGTGTCCTGAAGTACTATCGACTGTGAACGCCTTAAATCAGCTTTTTTTATTTTATTGATATTAATATCGTCATATCTTATTTTTCCGTCCGGAACATCATAAAAACGATTTATCAGATTTGTTATCGTCGTTTTTCCGGCGCCCGTCGAGCCTACGAAAGCGATTTTCTGTCCCGGCTTCGCATAAAGCGTTATACCGTTGAGAACGGTCTTGTCTTCATTATATCCGAAAACCACATTATCAAAGGTAACCTTACCTCTCACCTCGGTATATGTCAGCGTTCCATCATGATGAGGATGCTTCCAAGCCCATAACCCGGTTCTGTGGTCAACTTCATGGAGCCCGCCGTTTTCATCCTTCTGGGCATATACAAGAGTTACATATCCATCGTCCGTTTCCGGCTGCTCGTCTATGAGATTGAATATTCTTTCAGCGCCTGCAAGCGCCGAAAGCACGGCGTTGAACTGCTGCGAAATCTGAGTAATAGGCATTGCAAACTGTCTTGTATACTGTAAAAAAGCCGCTGCTGCTCCGAAGGTTATATATCCTAAAACAGCTATAATTCCTCCTGCCATCGCCGTAACGGCAAAATGTATATAAGACAGATTGTTCATCACCGGCATAAGTATATTTGCATAAGTGTTTGCGTTGGTTGACGCTTCTCTAAGTCTTTCGTTAATTTTTTCAAAGCCTTCTTTGGATTTTTCCTCATGACAGAAAACCTTAACTACCTTCTGTCCCTCTATCATTTCCTCGATATATCCGTTTGCAGCTCCTATCGCCCGCTGCTGGTCTTTGAAATATTTTCCGCTTTTTCCGCCGATATTCTTTATAACCAGCAGTATAACGCCAAGCATTGCCACAACTATAATAGTAAGCTGCCAGCTCAGAACAAGCATCATGCAGAAAACGCTTACAACTGTTATTCCTGATGAAATAAACTGAGCGATACTGTTTGTAAGCATTTCTCTTACAGCGTCCGAATCATTGGTATAACGGCTCATTATCTCGCCGTGGGTGTGAGTATCGAAATACTTTATAGGAAGAGACTCCATTCTGCTGAACATATCGACGCGTATTTTATAAAGCGTTTTTGTAGCGACGCTTATCATTACTCTGTTAAAAAGCCACGAGGACGCCGCGCCTATGATATATATAAACGACATTAGAACCAGCATCCCAATAAACTTGCTAAGATCCGGATTTTCCTTGCCGATAAAGGGTTCGATATAATTGTCGATTATTGGCTTTAGCATATAAGTACCTGCAACCGACGCCACCGAGCTAATTACAATCGCTATAAAAATCACAAATAATTTAAGCTTGAATTCACTCATATAGCTGAATATTCTCCGAAGAGTAGCAAAAGTATTCTGCGGTTTGCCGATCGCTCTTTTCTGCGGTCCGGGCATTATCGGTCACTTCCTTTCTGCTGAGATTCGTAAACCTCCCGATATATTTCATTAGATTCAATAAGCTGCTCATGAGTTCCTATACCGCTTATCCGGCCGTCGTCAAGAACGATGATTTTATCGGCGTCGCTTACCGAAGAAATTCTCTGAGCTATTATTATAGTTGTCGTATCGGCAAGCTTTTCTCTGAACGCCTGCCGGATTTTACTGTCAGTCGCGGTATCAACCGCGCTAGTGCTGTCGTCGAGTATTATAATTTTAGGCTTTTTCAGCAGCGCTCTTGCGATGCATAAACGCTGCTTCTGCCCTCCGGAAACATTTACGCCGCCCTGTCCCAGATCAGTATCGTATCCGTCCGGAAAGGACATTATAAAGTCATGAGCCTGAGCCGATTTGCAGGCGTCGATTATTTCATCGTCATCAGCGTTTTCATTTCCCCATTTTAGGTTTTCTTTTATTGTGCCTGAAAACAAAACGTTTTTCTGAAGCACCATCGCAACCTCGTCCCTCAAATGCTCGAGGCTGTATTCCTTAACGTCATGACCGCCTACGTATACCGTTCCGGAGGTAGTATCGTAAAGCCTCGGAATAAGCTGAACAAGACTTGTCTTAGAAGATCCTGTTCCGCCTATAATACCTATGGTTTCACCTGATTTTATCTCAAGATTTATATCGGTAAGGGCGCAGTTTGATTCATCGTTTACATAGCTGAACGATACGTTTTCAAATTTAATTGAACCGTCGCCTACGAACACGTCCTTTCCCGAACCGTCGCAAATATCCGGCTGCTCATTTAAAACCTCGGAAATTCTGGCGATTGACGCCCTTGAAATAATACACATAATGAAAATGAATGAAATCATCATAAGCGACATTAAAATCTGAGTCACATAAGTAAGAAAGCTGGTAAGCTGACCCGTTTCCATTGTTCCGCCTATTATCATATTTCCGCCGAACCAGAAAATCGCAACAATACTTGCATACATAGTAAGCTGCATTATCGGATTATTTAAAATTACAAGTTTTTCCGCGAAAAGCTGGGCCTTTCTTACATCGTCGGCAGAGGCTTCAAATTTTTTATTTTCATGCTTTTCCCTGACAAAGGCCTTAACTACTCGTATACCTATCAGATTTTCCTGAACTGACGCGTTCATAGCGTCATACTTTTTCAACATCTTTTGAAAGCGAGGATGAGCATGAGAGCCTATAAGAAACAAAGCGATTCCCAAAAACGGTATTGCAATAAAAAATATAACGGAAAGTCTCAGGTTTATAGTAACGGCCATTATGGTTGCTCCTATCATCATCATAGGCGCTCTAACTGCTGTTCTGATTATCATCATAAAGGCGTTCTGAGTATTAGTAACATCTGTTGTAAGACGAGTTACCAAAGAAGCCGTACTGAATTTATCTACATTTTTAAATGAAAAATCCTGAATTTTATTAAAAAGCTCTTTACGGACATTTTTTGCAAATCCCATACCCGCCGTTGCCGCGAATTTTCCGGCAAGCGCTCCGCAGATAAGAGAAAAAGCGGCCATAAGCAGCATAACGATTCCCATTTTTATTATGTAAGGTATTCCTCCGTCGCCGTTTATACCCACGTCCAGTATTTTAGCCATAACAAAAGGTATCATAATTTCCATCAAAACCTCGCCGATAATAATTACCGGCGTTAATATCGCATATTTTTTGTATTCGCCGATGCAGGAAATAATTTTTCTGATCATATATCCTTATTTTCCTCCTTTTCTTCCCTTACTCGCCTGATAAGTTTATTTATTTCATAAAAATCAGCTCCGCTGTGATTATCGCCTATTGCCTCCTCCATATTATAAATCAGCTTATCAAGAAATATTTCCGCATTTTTAATTTCATCGGCATTTATATTCCTGAATATATAATTATCATATTCGTCAAAAGGAGCGTGACATTCGTCAAGCGCCTTTTTCCCTAATGGAGTTAGGCTAAGCCTTTTGCATCTCAGATTATCCTCATCAATTGTTTTCGTAATAAAACCGGATTTCTGAAGTCTTTTTGTAGACGTTGCAACGCAGGCGGCAGTCACCTGAAGCCTTTCAGCAATATCCGCCTGTGTACAGCCGTCGTTTTCCGATATATAATTCATTACCGGAATCTGACCGAAATGCAGCTTGGATTTTGCCGTAAGACGCTGACAATAAATCCTGCGCAGAAGATGAGCCTTTTCCAGACGGTTAATAATGTCACAGTAAATTTTTATCGCCTCCTACTGTTAAACGTTTAACTGTTAACCGTTATATTATAACAATTCCAGCTTTTTTTGTCAATGTTCAAAATTCAAAAAAAATATGCGGAATCTCCGCACATTTTTTATATAAAATTATTGCGTAAAACTAATCGCGCTTGTAATGGTTTTTTCCATGGCCTCTCTTCCGTACTTATCAACCTCATTCTTATCCTTAACGCCGTGCGTAAGACAACCGGCGCCGCCTATACAGCCGCCGCTGCAAGCCATTCCTTCAATAAAATTATTGGGCAAAACATTTTTTGAAGCCTTAAGCAAGGCTACTCTGCATGCTTCAATACCATCGCATGAAACGGGATCATATTTAAAGTCCTCAATTCCATGCTCGGAAAGCGCCTGACTTACGGCATCCGCAAGACCGCCGCTTCTTGCAAATATACGTCCGTAATATGAAGCGTTGTCAAGCACGTCCTCTTCAAGCTTTGTTATATCTATTTCCCTTCCGTCAAACAACGCCTGAAGCTCTTCAAAGGTTATAACGCTGTCGATATAAGGCTTTACTCTTTCCTTCTGAAATTCCATTTTTTTAGCCGTACAAGGTCCGATAAAAACAATTTTTGCGTTTTCATCTGTTTCCTTGATATATTTTGCAATAGTAGCCATAGGCGATAAATTATGAGAAACATGCTCCTTCATTACAGGAAATTGTTTTTCAATATAATCAACAAACGCCGGACAGCAAGAGCTGGTCAGGAATTTCTTTTCAGCAAGCTCCTGAGCTTCCGCATAAGCTACCATATCAGCTCCTAACGCCGCTTCTACCACTGTATGGAAGCCCAGTTCCTTTATGCCTGTAACTACCTGACCAAGCTTAGCATATGAAAACTGGCTTGAAATAGACGGTGCGACTACCGCATAAAGCTTATCGCCGTTTTTGTCCTTATTCTTTATCATTTCTATAACGTCTAAAATAAAGGATTTGTCCATAACTGCTCCGAAAGGACACTGATATACGCAAGCCCCGCAGGATATACATTTATCATTGTCAATTTCAGCGCATTTTGACTTGCCCATATGTATAGCGTTTACCTTACACGCTCTTTCACACGGACGCTTTCTGTTTACGATCGCTCCGTAAGGACATACAGTCGAGCATCTTCCGCACTCAACGCACTTATCCTTGTTTATAACCGCCTTCTGATCCTTATCGAAATCTATCGCGCCCTTCATACAGACATCCTCGCAGCGATGGGCTATACAACCTCTGCAAAGATCATGAAGCACGTTATAGCCGCTGACAGGACATTCGTCGCACGCTATATCTATAACCTCGATAACGTTAGGATTCGATTTATCTCCTCCAAGCGCAAGCTTGATACGCTCTGTGACTATAGCTCTTTCCTTGTATACGCAGCACCTCATAGTAGATTCGTCGCCTTTAACGATAACTCCCGGAATATCGGTATAGCAATCCATGAGATTTCCGGCAAAAGCATGCTTTGTAACTTCTCGTAATATTTTATATTTCAGATACTGTACCTTTGTGTCAAACTTTCTCATTGCTCTTGACCTCCATCAAAAATAACTTACATTGATCCGTTTTCCCATTTTCTTCAGACATTCCGAAAGCTCTTCCACTATCCTCATTTTAATGCTGAAATTGATCGGCAGATTCGGATTCTGATGCGCGGGGTTTTTAGCTCTTCCCACATAAAAATTTATGTCTGTCGCCTCTTCAAAAATAATTCTGGAAATTTTTGAGGCTCCGTCACGTTTAGTACTCCAGTCATAATAGCATTCGTTGTCCGAGATATAGCTTTTTGCATATTCCAATACTCTTGTCATGGTAATGACTCCCTCAGTTGAAAGATCCACTCCCTTTATCTCTGCTATAGGAGGTATTTCAGGATCAAGGTAATCCATATCGGGAATTACCTCTGTACCAAGATATTGAGCCGCCAGCGAGGACGTGGTGCCTCCGCAGACTATATGCTTGCCTTCCTTCGAAAAGAAAAGAGCCATCATTTTATTTACGTCCTTAGGATCGGCAGGCGGTCCGAAAAGAAGACTGACCGGCTTTCTTGGTCTTATCTTTATTGCCGCTACCGTTGTATCGTCGCCCGGTTCGTTTCCATAAAGCCTGTTGCACTCGTCAAGTATCAGGGTAGAAATAACCTTTGCCGTATAATTAGGTTCATACAGCTTTTCAATATAATCTATGATGTTTTCTCTCTGCCAGCCGAAATTCATATATTTGCCTACGCCCGCAAAGATTGCGCCGTCGCTCATAGCTATAAATACGTCGTTTTCACAAAGCTGAATTTTTGACGTGTATATCGTTTTTCCGCCGGTTTCAGACGAGGTTTTCTCATAATCAAAATTTCTGCCGTTTCTGAGTAAAATAACCTGAGGGTTATCATACTGTATCAGCTCCGCTTCACTGTTATTCCGAACGCACATTATTGTAAACGTGGAATAAGCGACCTTTCTGACCTCGCATACCGGCAGCGTAGCGGCTATTGTTGAAACACAGTCCTCAAGACTCATTTCATTGGCGATCATAGTTGAAATGATTTTTGATGTAAGAGTTGATAGTATACTCGCCTTTACGCCGCTTCCCAGACCGTCCGCAAGAACAAGAACGGTATAATCCTCTCCCCTTTCTATAACCTCAACATGATCTCCGCAAAGCTGTTCGCCGTATTTATTGATACTGCGGTATCCTATATCGGTGCAAAGATTATTCATCACTCAGGCTCTCCTTTAAGTTAGTAAGCGCAACCTTTGTTTCTGCGACAGTTTCGCCCAGCAGCGACGCGATTTCCTGAACGGTCCTCATCTGCTTTTCAATAACCTTATCTGTAATCTCGATCGTATTACTGCATATTTCACCGCGTTTTTCCTTATCCTTTTCCTCTTGGGTTATGTCTCTGAGTATTCCCATGACTATATGGTATTCCGGATCATATATAATAGTTTCCTCGACATATTTACCGTATTCGGCAAGGTAAACCTTTTTATCGTGTATATTTCTTCCGGTATCCATTACGGTAATAAACTCAAGCGGATTAAGTATTCTTACTACCGGCGAATTCAGAATATCAGACGGGTTTTTAACGTTCATTATTTCACACGCGGACTTATTGATTTGTTGTACCTCAAGCTCCTCGTTCAAAACTATTATACCGTTCGGCGTATTCCTTATTATTTTATCGGAAAACGACTCTGCCTTTTCCTTCAAAAACGGCAGGCACATAGTAAAATCAGCCTTATTCTGATATACCGCAATAGCTTTTTCACGGCATGTATCATATCCGCAGCTTCCGCAGTTGAGCTCCTGATCAGGAGAGGTTTTTCCCATTTTATGCAAAATTTCCTCAATAATCCTGCTGCTCGGCATTGCCCTGTGCAGAATTTCTCCCTTGAACTCCTTTTTAAGCTTCGCACTGTCAACCTCAGGTGTTTTAAACCTTTCTTTCCCGGCATATTTGTCAACAGCAACAAAATCAGTCACAGGCTGTCTGTGTTCCTTATCCATTGCCGGTCCCCCTATGCAGCTTCCGGCACATGCGGACATCTCTATAAAGCAATCGCTTATTTTTCCGTCAATTACATCTTTGATAGCCGCAATACAATTATCTGTGCCGTCAACCGATAAATAACTGTATCTTTCACTGTTCCTCGACATTGTACGAAGTATTCCTCCGCTTGTCGGGTAAAGCCTTGTCAGCCCCTTTTCGACCGTATCCTCCATCGGTCTGAATTCGATTCCTTCTTCATTAAGCCATTCAGTCAGTTCCTCAAAGGTCAGAACAGTATCGACCAATCCCTTATATTTATCCGCTTCCTCTTTTTTAGAAATACATGGTCCTATAAAAACGGTATAACAGTCGGGATATTCGTCCTTTAGCTTCTGACAGTGAGCCTGCATAGGCGACAAAACGTCAGCCAGATATTTTACCGCTCCGGGGTAATACTTCTGTATAAGAGTGTTAACAGTATTGCAGCATGAAGAAATAATAACGCTATGGCCGCCTTCCTGTATTAATTTTTCATATTCAGACGTAACAAGCTGCGCGCCGACTGCCGTTTCCTCCGCAAAATAAAAACCCAGTCTTTTCAAAGCGTCCTGCATTGAGGCTATTGTAACTCCCTCATAATTTGCGGCAAACGCCGGAGCTATGCTTGCAACTACTCTTTTCCCCCCCGACATAGCCTCTCTGACTTTTGCCACGTCGTTTCTTATCTGCTTGGCGTTCTGAGGACAGACTACGAAGCATGTTCCACAGAGAATACATTCATCATTTATTATATTCGCCTGATTTCCCGAAAATTTTATTGATTTAACCGGACAATGACGTATACATTTATAGCAATTTTTACAATTCAACTTTTTAAGCTGCAAATAATCCATCATTTTAATCTGCTCCATTTCAATATGTATTTCAGGCGTTTATATCTTATCGAGAACATGCTTTTTAAATATATCGTCAAAATTATCCGGAGATACGCCGCATATAATCTCATCGTCAATTTTAATTGATACCCCTTCTGTACATTTTCCCAAACAAAAAGCTCCGGAAAGCTTTATTTTATCCTCAAGGTTATTTTCCTTTACCGCATCTTTTATAAGTTCTACTATTTTTGCGGATCCTCTCAGATGACACGAGCTTCCGACGCAAACAAAAATATTCATTATCTTAAACCTCCGTTTTTATATTAGATCCGTATTGTTAATTTATTAACAATCATATTATATCATATAGAATTTTTCATGTCAACGGGTTTTAATAATATTGTTGTTTTAAATAAACAAAAACGGCTGGAAATTATATCCAACCGTTTCAGTTTAATTTTTAAAAGTTAAAACTCCATAAACTCTATATTTATTTCATAAATTTTTCCATCGTAATAATAAACTACCATTTCGTTCCATTCAGACGATATATCATAAATGGTGAAGTATCCGTTATTAGCATCCTGTAGCTTTACGCCGTATTTATTCGCCAAATCCGCAACGTTGCCTCCGACAGCAAAACCGTCGATTGTAACCGAAACCGGCGAGCCCTCGGAAACATCAATACCTGAAATCAGGCAGTCCTTCGGAGCCGCGTCCGTATCAGATTCATTAGCAACAGTTAATCCAAATGAATAATCATCATTATAAAAGCTTTCAAGATATCCGGCTTCAACCTTTTCCTTATCAATTGTAACCTGATCTATAAGTCCGTCAATTTTGGCAGGAAGCTTGACGCTCTGTCCGTTTACCTTTATATCAAGCTTTGAAAAATCATAAGTAACATCTCCGCTGACGCCTGTCGTTGAGCCTGAGGTAATGTCTCCGGCAGATCCGTCTGTTATGCCGCTTCCGGTATATCCGCCTGTAACATCTCCGCTCTGATCAGACATAGCCGCACTCATTAACGCTCCCAAACCGTCAACTCCAAAGGCAGAGCCTATATTATTAATAAAGGTTTCAAGATCTGCATTTGATATATACTGCTCAAGCTGTGCGCCATCCTCTGAATACTGATAAACCTGCTGAGAAGAATCAAATTCCGGAATATCCACGGTAAGCTCTTCCTTAGAGGTCAGCGACAATGTTCCGTAATTTTTGCCGTCGACAGTGATGTCTGATTTAATTGTTTGGCTCTTTCCGTCCGAGTCAAGGTTTACAGTAATAACCGGACCGTTTAACGATGTCAGGTCAACTGAAACGTCTCCCTTTAAATATCCTTTATCTTCATTAATAGTTTCTAAATCGCTGTAATTAATCGCAAATTCAATATCATCGCCCGATCCCGCAAACATAACCTTAGCGCTGCCGCTTTCCTTACCGGATTTTTCTTCACAATTTCCGACGATCTGAAAACCCTCGTCATTTGCTAAAAGCTTAATGTCAAAAGAACTGTCAGAACCGTCCTTTGCAGTCATATAACCGATATCGATATTTTCTTCATCAGGAACAACAAATTCACGTCCGCAGATTTTTCCGTTGGAATCAACGTAAACGTACATTTTTAAAACAGTATCTCCGCCGCTGACGCTAACTGTTCCGATTTGCGAAAGCAGACTATCGACAGCCGCTGTATAATCGTCTTCAGTTAAACCGAACTTTTCAACTAGCTTAATAAGAGTTTTATCCTTTTTAGCCTCTTTCAAAACGTCCTTGACAATACTGAAAACGGTTCCCTGATCAATATTTGCTTCAAGCTTATTATATGTAGTTTCAACTCCGTTTACTTCGCATTCAATGCTTTTGTCAAGCTCTACGTCGTCAATATTCTCGAAAACAATCGTAAAATATTTTACCATAAGCTCGTTAAGCTCTTTTTCAGAGAGCATTTCTTTAAGAGACTCAGGATCAGTAGATATGGACATTAATGCATCCATATATGATTCTATAAAAGCCGCTTCCTCAACTCCCATATCGCTATACATTTCTTCCATAACTGTATCAAGATCCATGGATATGTAAGAAGGCGACAGCTCCGGAATCTGATAATAATAAACTCCGTCCATCATATATAAATTCATTGTAGCAAGTGTTTTATCATCAGAATTAAAAACTAACGATGATTTGATATTTCCGTTTTCATCAATATCAGCGCCGCTTTTTATTGCTACGCTCGACGGAAGAACAATACCGCTTTCAGAAAGCGGAGAACCGGTCAGTTCCTCGATCAGCGCGCCGACATTTGCAGAATCCAAATCCGCTTTAAACTCAAATTCCTCTGAAGTTGCAGACGAACCAAGCATTTTACCGTAAGCTTCAGAAAACTTATCGGCAGCGTTTTCAATGTTTTCCTGTTCAACCCAAGCATAGTAGTCTTCGGGACTATTTAAAAGCATTTTTACATTATTTTTTACCCATGGTATAAAGTTATATGCCGCAGCGCTGCCTGCCGCCAATATCACCACTATTATAGCTATAATCAAAAATACAGGTTTTTTCTTAGCCGGCTCAACCCCTCCTACAAGCTCGGCGCCGGCGAACGACGCTTGATCCGGCGAAGCGGAAGCAGACTCTGCGGAATTGCTTTGAGAAACTTCTGCAGTCTGAACCTGCTCGTTTGTCTGATTTTCATTTAAATCTGACATTTCATATCCCCCTTAAAAATATTAAATAAATCCAGAATATAATCTGAATAATATCATATTAACAAATTAATTTTATAAAGTCAATATAAAAATTTAATTTTTGTTTATTTGTATATAAATTGTAATTATATACATATTATTTTTATCGGTTGTTTTAACACGGATTTAAATATACGCCTTAATTTTTTACATGCGCTGTTTTTTATGAATTTTTAAAAATTTTCTGTACATAATAATATTGTTCTCTTAATGGATTGAGAATTAAACTTTATGAAAAAGGTGATTTAACATGGAATCAAAGAAGAAGAATTCAAACATCCACTGTACAGTCAAGCAGTGCGAGCACAATATGCGGACTGAAGATTACTGCTCTCTGGACGCTATCAAGGTTGGAACTCACGAGGCTGATCCTACTGTTCCTGAATGTACAGACTGCAACTCTTTTGTACGCCGTTCAAACTGCTGCGGCTAAGCAAATTATAAAAATAAAAGGGACGTCTAAAACGTCCCTTTATTTTTTCTTATTTATTCCACGCTTTTTTGAAAAGCTTACCTTGCATATGAAAAAGAACCTGTCGCATACTATTTACACCGGATTAAATAAATTCCGGTACGAGGTGACCTGATGATATTAAAACAAAAAATAGCCGCGGCTATGACGGCCGCTATGATACTCTTTACCATGCCCGGAGCCGCAGCTCAGGCGATGAGCAATAATAAATCGGGTTATGGCCAGGGGAAAGAAACTGACTGCAAAAACTGTCCGTTAGGCGCGGTGAATTTCAATTCTCAATATGGAAAATACGACGCATATGCATTGACAAACGATGAAAACCGTATAATCCTTACGTTCGATCAGGGCTATGAAAACGGCTACACTGCTCCGATTCTTGACGTTTTAAAGGAAAAGAATGTGAAAGCAATATTTTTCCTAACCGGAGATTACGCTAAAAAGGAAGAGGATTTAGTAAGGAGAATGGTCGATGAAGGACATATATTAGGCAACCACGGCATGTCGCATGCCTCGATGCCGGATCTTTCATCTGAATCTCTCAAAGAAGAAATTATGAGTCTTCATGATTTTGTTGCGGAAAAATACGGGTATGAAATGCAGTACCTGCGTCCTCCCTGCGGTGAATTTTCGGAACAGTCCCTTGCTCTAACAAGCGAATTGGGATATAAAACTCTGATGTGGAGCTTCGCTTACGTCGATTGGAAAACTGACGATCAGCCGGATCCGTCACAGGCCTTGGAACGGATAGTATCTTCCGCTCACGGCGGAGGAATATATCTGCTTCATTCGGTATCAAGCACTAATGCCGCAGTACTTGGCGACGCCATTGACGGTCTGAGAGCAAAAGGATTTACTGTATAAAAACAATTATGCGGATACTAAAAAAGTATCCGCATAAATTAATTCAGCCTTTTTCAAATCGCTCCGATAAATCAAATCAAAACCTTTTGGGGAAGTCTTAATTTTTGATGATGATATAATTCAGGAGCTTACCGGAGCGATTTGAAATAAGCCGAAAAGTTCTAATAACTATTCGGTGTTTGCATATTGAATTATAACACCATTCGGTTAGAATGTCAAATATAACCATATAGTTTGCTATATAATATTAAAAATATGACAATTTTAGGAGTGAGAAGTTATGTTTTTTTATCAAAGATTACGAGATTTACGCGAGGATGCAGATAAAACTCAGAAGGAAATTGCATCATATTTAAATACCAGCCAGGTTCAATATCAGAGATATGAATCCGGCAAAAGAGAAATTCCATTTCATATGGTAATTAATCTTGCGGAGTATTATAATGTTTCCATCGACTACATAGCCGGTCTGACAAATTTAAAATCAGGAAAGAATAACCTATCAGAAGATGAAAAAGATTTTCTTGAGAAATTCAACAGAATAAATGAAAGAAACAAGGGAAAGCTTGATTATTTCATCAATACGATTTTAAGGAATCAGCGCCTTAGGAAATAAATAAAAAGGAACGCTTTTAAAGTGAAGTAGTATACTAACTATTGACTGCTTCGCTTTTAATGCGTTCCTTTTTATTTATCAGCTTTCATATTTTCTTATTCTAAGCCTAATTCCCAGCTTGTCAGCCAGCATACGGGACGCGTTTAATTCTTCTTCGCCTATAACGTCAACAACAGTAAAAACGACATTATCAACATACTTCTTACATTCAGAAGCAAATTCCTGCATTGCATAAAACGCTTCTTCTCCAAAAGACGGTCTTGTCACCTTTATATACTCTTCCATGGTGCCTGCGTTTAAACTTATAGAAACCGTATCCACCCTTCCCTCCAGCATATGAGCCGTAGGCTTTTTATTGATAAGGTCTGACAAGCCGTTTGTATTCAGTCTTACAGGAGGACCTCCGTTTTTCTTTATAAATTCCGCCGTAAGAACAAGAATGTCTATACGCTCGGTAGGCTCTCCGTATCCGCAGAATATTATTTCATTATACTTCTTAAAACCCGCCTTTTTCAGCGCGTCTTTAATCTCTTCCGCCGAAGGCTCATGCTCAAGCCAAAGACTGTCAGAGCCATAAGCGCCGTCGCCGTTCTGCCTTATGCAGAATGTACAGCTACAGGGACATTTATTGGTTAAATTAACATAGAGGCTGTTACCTACCTCATAAACAATTGTCATAGCTTTTTCAGACATCGGTTTTCTCTCCCTTCCTCCGCCGTATAACGGCAGTCTGCAAATTCCTTGTTTAAATTTAAAATAGGGAACGCTTTTTAGCGCCCCCCTTATTTATTATTTTTTCTTTTTATTTCCGGATTTTTTACTCTTTGTTTCAGCCATATCCTGTGAACGGTACCTTGCAATCAGAATTTTATTGTTTCTTTTGTCATATCTGTAAATAAATACAATACATACGATTCCGATTATCAAAGTTATTATTCCGAAAGTTAATCCCGGCGGAGTATAAGTCATAACCACGGTATGCTCGCCCGGTGCAAGCTTAATTCCTATAAGAGCCTCGGCAACCTCAATATATTCGGTTTTCTTGCCGTCGACCTTAACCGTCCAGCCCGGCTCATAAGGAATGCTTGTCATCATTATCTGACCTTCGCCGGCTGTAATTGTTCCTTCAATCCGTCGGCCGCCGGCCTCTGTAATATTCCACTGATTCTGCTTCAAGGTATTTATAGAATCGGCGAAAAGCTCCTCGTCAAATTCATAAAAGAAAAAGTCCTTTACTATTGTATACTCATTTGCTACAGTCATACGTAGATTTATAACGGATCCGGGCTCGAAGGTTCCAAGCTCAAGAGTATGATAATCATGATTTTCAAAATAGGTGCCGACAAATTCATGATCTGTATACATTCCGTTTTCATCCTGTGTTTGACTTAACCACAAGTTTACAGCTTTCTGATTTTCAGTCTTAAAAAATATATAAATAGGCTTATCAGACGGTACCGTTATAAACATATCCACAGTAGGATCGCCGCTTTCAGCCGCCGTATACATCGTCTGATTTCCGTAAGGAGAAGTCGTTACATTATTAAGAACAAAATCTTCCGGATTGACTTCTATCCTCTTAAAATATTCATTGAATGAATTGAACTGTCCGGTCGTCAGATCAATATCCGTATTTCCTGATAAGGTACTGAGCAATATATTCTGGCTGTTGAAAGTATTATCATTTCCGAACCTTTGAATATTCGTTATTGATTCGTCCGCCATATATCCGATTGAAAGAGCATATGGATTTTCATAAACATCAATTATTCTTTCCTTATCGCTTTCATCAGTATACTCATAGGAAAACACCTGATTATATGCTGAATTAACCAACCGCTTATAGTTTTCAGTTCCAACGTCAGCCTTATTATTTCTGTCCATTGCATATTTTATGCCAAGCAGGGAATCCGTTATAGGGGTAGCTCCGTCGTATCTTGAATAGTACGTACTTGTGGAATATCCCATCGCCTCCAGGAATTTAAGAAGCTTAGCGTTCATTACAGAGCTTGAATGACTGACGCCTCTGAGTCCTAAAGCCGCGTTGTCGTTAATCATTCTGTGAAAGGTTTTTTCCGCACGGTAGAAGCTATCGTCATAATCATAAAGCTTCTGAGTAACCTCTCTTCCGTTGTCGATAAAATTATACCATGTGGAACGTTCGGAATAACTTATTTCCTTGTCCTCGGCTTTTAACGTGTCGACGCAGTTATACAAAAGCTCGCCTCCGGACACGGCAAGTATCATTACAGGCACTGCAACCGCAAGCGCTTTTTCCTTTTTTCTTGCTATGAAAATGAAAGCGCAGTAAACCGCCGACAGCGCGATACATATCCAAATATCCCTCGAAGCTATATGCTCTATATTTCTCGATTCGGTTATCAGCAGAAAAGCTGTTATTCCGGCAAGGGTACCGCCTATAGCCGTAAGCTTTATACCCTTTAAGCTTTTAAAGGTCTCTGCCGCCATACAGAGCAACACAAACGAAAACGTAAACGAATACCTGAACGGAAGCCAGTTAGGCATCTGGAAGCCATGCCAAACCATATCTACAGGTCTTATATACATACAGAAGAACAGAACGCCCGCAAGCAGCGCATAGCCTGCCTTTTTTAAAGTTTTTATTTCCTTGTTCAAAAAGAAAAGCGGAACAAGAACAACTGTAAGAAGACCGCAGTAAATTTCCGGAAGCCCCTGTACGTTAACGGAATCATACTGAGCCGCCATAAGCTGCGGGAAGAAATCCAGCGGCGAAAACTGAGTGGCATAACTGAAATCAGGCTGGGTAAAATCAAATTTACCAAGCTTTAAAGCATTATAAACGGGCAAAAGCATAAACGCTGCACATGCAAGCGCTACAACTGCGGACAGAGCAAACCTCAGAAACGACTGCCAGATTTCATATAGGCGATTTTTTTTGCCTGCATTGGCGCATCCGAATATAGTGTAATACAGATAATACAAAAACGTAAAAATACATATCATATATCCGATATAAAAGTTGGCTACAAGCATTATGGCAAGCGGAATAATAAAATTTATTTTTCTTCCGTCATCAACGAGATATTCCACACCGAGAATTATAAGGGGAAGAAAAATCAATCCGTCTATCCACATAGGATCAATAAGCTGTATAACCGCATAAGCGCAGAGGGAATAAAGTGATGAAAACACCAGAGAATGCAGCGGAGAAAGCTTTTTTGACTTCTGCATAAAATAACAGAAGGTAACCGCCGCAGACCCGAGCTTAACAAGCTGCATTATCATAAGGCTGCCCAAAAGCATAGTCCTTGGCAGAAGCATAACTATAAGAGTGAAGGGACTTGCGAGATAATATCCTATGACGCCTGCGAATCCTCCGGAGAGATTTCTGGACCAATTATATAAAATACTTTTGTCGCCGCTCCAAAAGGCGTCTCTCAGGGCTTCAAAATAATATACATACTGACCGTTTAAATCAAGCACCAGAACCGACTGATCGCCGAAAGGATAAACTCTAAATATAACGTATGCGGCGTACATTATTACGACCGGTATAAAAAATGCGATAAAATAAATTTTGTTTTTGAAAGCCCAGTCGCGCAGAAAAATAAGAAAACCCTTGAATCTGCCGCTTTCCGACTTCTGCGCCCGAAGCCTCATCTCTGATGAATCAGACATTTTTATCCTCCTGAATTTTATTTCGGCATATCTGCGCCGATTTCATAAGCAATTAACATTATACAATATTTCTGCCGATTTTACAATAGTTTAGATCGAATTTTAACAAAATAAAGAACTATTACTTAATAAATATATTTAAAAAGTCCCAGTATTATAAGTATAGCGCCGGAAAGCCACGAAAGACGCGGCTTTTTGCAGGCCGCCTTCTGACCGAAAAAACTGCCTGCCACAATAGAAGCCAATCCCACAGCAAGGCTTATCAGGGCTATTCTTATTATATTGGCGCCGCCAAGTCCGGCTCCGAAGCCGCTTGCAAGGGAGTCTGCCGAAAGGGCTAAAGCCAGTGTTACCGCCTCCTTAGCGGACAGCGTTTTGGAACTGTCGCAGTCCGCTTTAGTTTCGTCGAGATAAACGCAAATTACAAAGTCTATATTGAAAAAACTAAATTTCAGCCCTCCCTCCCCCTGACGCTTGCGAAGGGCGTTTTTAAGCATATTCTGAAAAAGCGAAACGGTCCCCATAACGGTAAGCAGCCCCGCGCCCGCCGCACGGCAAAGCCTATCGGGTATCATTCCTCCGAGAAGAGAGGAAAGTATTATTGAAGCAGTTAGAATAAGCGAGCATATAAAGCTTATAATAAACGCGGAATACGCCGGAATCCTGATCCTTCCGGCTCCGTAAGAAAAGGCCGCTATCAGCGCGTCTACCGAAACGGCTGATACAAGCATCAGATCCTGTATTAAACTATGTACGTCCATTGCCGCTCCTTTCATTTTATGACATACTTGTTATTCTTATTTTTTTGTGCTATATTAATGTATGCGGAAAAAACAAATCGGTGCGCATTGCTTAAAGCGCGCAAAAACAAGAAACGGAGATTTTTATATGACAACTAAGAATAACGTACTTTTAGCTCTGCTCGACTGTAAAGATCACCTTTCAGGAGGAGAGCTTGCTGAAAAGCTCGGAGTTTCGAGAAACGCGGTATGGAAATCAGTCAAGGCTCTTCAGGCGGAAGGATTTGATATAAAGGCAGTCCCAAACAGAGGATATTTTCTGAATTCAAGCGTTTCCGTATTAAATGAAACCGTTATAAGAAAGTATCTTCCTAAAGGAGATAACCGAAAAATTTTTATTTTCGATTCAATAGATTCAACCAATAATTATGCAAAATACCTCGCCGCCTCCGGCGCGGAGAACGGCGCTCTCGTAACAGCAGAAACTCAAACTGCCGGAAAGGGAAGAATGGGAAGAAGCTTCTACTCGCCGTCAGGCGGAAGTATTTATATGAGCGTAGTGCTGCGTCCGCAAACAGACATGGAATCAAGCCAGCTTATAACCTCATGTATTGCCGTAGCGACGGCAGAAGCGATTGACCGCGTTTGCTCTACGGACGTTAAGATAAAATGGGTAAACGATCTTTTTCTCGGAGAAAAAAAAATATGCGGCATTTTGACGGAAGCGTCGCTCAATTTTGAAAACGGCAGACTTGATTATGCGGTTGCAGGAATCGGTATAAATTTAAAAAGCGTCAAAAATTCGTTTTCGCAGCAGCTTTCAGAAATAGCCACTTCAATCGAGGACGAAACCGGAAATATCCCCGACAGATGCCGTCTTATAGCAGAAATACTTAAAAATATTGATTTATATATGTCCAATATGGAAAAACGTAATTTTCTTAATGAATACCGCAGACGCTCGTTTATTTTAGGAAAACGGATTGCAGTGTCAAAATTCAATTCAGAACGCATGGCGACTGCAATAGGAATAAGCGACAATGCCGGTCTGATTGTAAGATATGACGACGGCAATGAGGAAACCCTTCATTCCGGAGAAGCAAGAATTATAAGGCAAAGGTAAAAATGCTCATAAAACATACTTGTTTTTAGCCGCGTTTTGTTTAACTATACAAAAATGAATAATTCTCTTGACTTTCGTCTATAATAGTGATAAATTATATTTAGCACTCATAGACATCGAGTGCTAACACTCATAAATAACATCTGCCAGCAGTAAAGGAGGAAGGAGTAGTGGATGACAGAAAGCTTAAAATATTAGCCGCTGTCATTGACGAGTATGTTATGACGGGAGAACCGGTAGGTTCAAAAGCGATAGCATCACTTCCGGATATTACAGTTTCTGCTGCAACAGTAAGAAACGATATGGCAGTGTTGGAACAGATGGGATATCTTGAACAGCCGCATACGTCGGCAGGCCGTATCCCAACGTTCAGCGGCTACAGGCTTTATATCGACAAAATAATGAAATGCAATTCGCTCCCGGAGGACGAAAAAAGGCGTTTGGACTGCATGCTTGAGGAAAAGGGCGCTTTGACCGAGGAACTGATAATCGAAAGCGCTACGACTGCTCTTGCAGAGCTTACAAAATGCGCGGCGGTCGCCGCAAATTCCGCTCCTAAGTTTTCAGTGATTTCTAAGGTGGAAATAATACCCACCGGAAAAAGACTATATGTCATTTTATTGATAACCTCCAACGGAAGCATTAAAAACAAGGCATGCAGGCTTGAATTTGATCTTACAAATGAACAGCTTGAGTTTCTGACGAATTACATTGAAGAAAATCTTATGGGGGTTTCAGTTTCAGAGCTTTCTGACGAAATGCTTGCAAAGCTTGTCGAAGCGCTCGGAACCTACATGCTGACGCTGTCCCCTCTGGTTGAGGGAATATACGAGCTTTCAAAAGATCTTCTCCATAAGGAACTGACGGTTAGCGGAACAAAAAACCTTCTTTCCTGCGACGAGCTTAACACAATGGAAATTGTAAAGTTTATGGACCATCATGAGGAACTTGAAAGTTTGCTTAATGAATCATTCAACGGAATACACGTTATGTTCAGCCAGGAAAGCGACGGATTTGTAATAGGCAATTCAAGCATGATAGTGTCCAATTATCAGAAGGGCGACAAAACAGCCGGAGCTCTCGGCGTTATAGGTCCAATGAGACTTGATTACGCAAAGATAATACCTTATATAGAATATTTTACACAGAAAATTTCCGATCTTATTTCAGAGGATACGGAAACCGACGGAAAGGAAGACGAAGATGAGTGAAGAAAAGCATAAGGATAAAAATAAAAAGGAACCGGCTAAGGATATGGAAATAGATATACCGGTCGGCTCCGGAGACGCCGAAAAAATGAAACAGGAAATAGAAGAGCTTAAGGAAAAAATCGAGGAAAATGAAAAAAAGCTCGGCGAATGCGACGACAAATATCTACGTCTTTGCGCTGAATACGACAACTACAGAAAGCGCACGTCAAAGGAAAAGCTTGAAATATTCAGCGATTCGACAATAAAATGCGTGGCGGAATTTCTTCCGGTGCTTGACAGCTTTGAAAGAGCCATTGAAGCCGAATGTACGGACGAATCCTTTAAAAACGGCATGAAAATGATCTATAATCAGTTTATAGAATCTCTTGATAAAATAGGAGTTAAGGAAATGGAGGCGCTTGGAAATGAATTCAATCCTAATCTTCACAACGCTATCAAACAGACAGAGGACGAAAACTTCGGCGACAACATAGTATGCGAGGTTTTCCAAAAGGGCTACATGCTTAACGACAAGGTTATCCGTCATGCGGTTGTGGCGGTTGCAAACTGATTAAAGGGTATACAGAAAGGAAGATTTATTATGGGAAAAATTATAGGTATTGACTTAGGCACTACAAATTCATGCGTAGCTGTAATGGAAGGCGGAAACGCCGTTGTAATCCCTAATTCCGAAGGTGCAAGAACTACTCCGTCGGTAGTAGCGTTCTCAAAAACAGGTGAAAGACTTATAGGTCAGGTAGCAAAGCGTCAGGCTGTAACAAACCCGGAAAAAACAGTCATCTCAATCAAACGCCATATGGGTTCTGACCATAAGGTTGATATTGACGGCAAATCATACACGCCTCAGGAAATTTCGGCTATGATACTTCAGAAGCTTAAATCTGACGCCGAGGCTTATCTTGGCGAAAAAGTAACGGAGGCCGTTATAACCGTTCCCGCATATTTTACGGACTCCCAGCGTCAGGCTACTAAAGACGCCGGTCAGATTGCCGGTCTTACCGTTAAGAGAATTATTAACGAGCCTACCGCAGCGGCTCTTTCCTATGGAATAGACAAGGAAGAGGATCAGAAGATAATGGTTTACGACCTCGGCGGCGGTACATTCGACGTATCTATCATTGAAATGGGAGACGGCGTAACGGAAGTACTTGCAACTGCCGGAAACAACCACCTCGGCGGCGACGATTTCGACCAGAGAATTATAGATTGGATGACCTCGGAATTTAAGAAGGCTGAGGGAATAGATCTTTCAAACGATAAAATGGCTATGCAGAGATTGAAGGAAGCGGCAGAAAAGGCTAAAATAGAGCTTTCGTCTACTCCTACCTCACAGATTAATCTACCGTTTATTACAGCCGACGCAACAGGTCCAAAGCATCTTGACCTGACTTTGACGCAGGCTAAATTCAATGAGCTGACCGCTGATCTTGTTCAGGCTACAATGGGACCGGTAAAGCAGGCTCTCTCTGACAGCGGACTATCAGCCAGCGAGCTGCATAAGGTTCTTATGGTCGGCGGTTCTTCAAGAATTCCGGCTGTACAGGACGCTGTTAAGAATTATATGGGCAAGGAACCGTTTAAGGGAATAAATCCTGACGAATGCGTAGCTCTCGGCGCGGCTTATCAGGGCGGCGTTCTCGGAGGCGACGTTAAAGAGGGGCTTCTTCTTCTGGACGTTACACCGCTTACACTCGGAATCGAAACCGCAGGCGGCGTAAGCACTCCTATGATCAAGAGAAATACGACTATTCCTACAAAGCAGACTCAGGTTTTCTCAACCTATGCAGATAACCAGACCGCTGTTGACATTAACGTACTGCAGGGCGAACGTGAATTCGCAAAGGACAATAAGCTTTTAGGTACCTTCCGTCTTGACGGTATAGCTCCGGCTCCGAGGGGAATCCCGCAGATCGAGGTTACTTTTGATATTGACGCAAACGGTATCGTTCATGTTTCGGCTAAGGATAAGGGTACTGGAAAAGAGCAGAACATTACTATTACCTCTTCTACAAACATGTCTAAGGACGATATTGACAAGGCTGTCAGAGACGCCGAAATGTTCGCCGAGGAAGATAAAAAGAAGAGAGAAGAAGTAGATACGAAGAACAACGCTGAAAATTATGTATTCCAGTGCGAAAAGGCGCTTAAGGATTTCGGCGACAAGGTTACTTCCGAAGAAAAGGCGCCTATAGAAGCTAAGTGCGAAGCGCTTAAGGAAGCCCTGAAGGGCAGCGACACCGCCGATATAAAGGCAAAGACAGAGGAGCTCCAGAAGGCGTTCGGTGAACTTGCCGCAAAGGTTTATCAGAATGCAAGTCCTGAAGAACAGGCGGCTGCCCAGCAGGCGGCAGGCGCTGCGGCAGAAAACAATTCAGGCGACGACGGAGTAGTTGACGCAGATTATACAGAAGCATAAATTTATTGAAACAAATACTTTCAGGGCGGATAAAAAATGTCCGCCCGAAAGCTGTATATTGAGGACATTAACTAACGCCGGATTATGGCTGGTATTCCGGCAATACTGATACGGTTTCGGTCGTATCATGACAAGAATTTACCCATGGGCTTTTAAGAAGGCCGGAAAGGTGTGGTCAGAATGGCTGATGAAAGAGATTATTACGAGGTGCTGGGGTTAAAAAAGGGAGCATCAGACGATGAAATAAAAAAAGCCTTTAAAAAAATGGCAAGGCAATACCACCCCGACCTGCATCCGGACGATAAGGAATGCGAAGAAAAATTCAAGGAAATAAATAAAGCGTACGAAATACTATCCGATCCGGAAAAAAGACAGAAATACGATCAGTTCGGTCATGCCGGAGTTGATCCTAATTATGGAGGCGGAGGCTTTACAGGCGGATTCAACGGCGGCGGATTTGGAGATATGGGCGATATCTTTGAGGATATATTCGGCGGTATATTCGGCGGCGGCTCCGCGAGAAGATCAGGACGTTCAAGCGTAAACGCTCCAAGAAGAGGCGGAGATATAACCGCTAACATCAATATAAGCTTTATGGAGGCCTGCACCGGCAAAAAGCAGGATATAAAGATCAATCACATGGAACAATGCTCGGAATGCGGGGGCACCGGCGCAAAAAAAGGAACATCCCCTCAGACTTGTCCCGAATGTAACGGAAGCGGAACCGTCAACATAACACAGGCTACTCCGTTCGGCAGAATCACAAATACAAGAACTTGCACAAAATGCGGAGGTAAAGGAAAGATTATAGGCTCTCCGTGCTCAAGGTGCGGAGGAACGGCAAGAATCCGCGTGGAAAAGAATATCAGCGTTGAGATTCCCGCCGGTATTGACGACGGACAGATACTTCGCGTTGGAGGACAGGGCGACAGCGGCTTGAACGGCGGACCTTCCGGAGATCTTAACGTGGTTATTTCAGTAAGACCTCATCCGATTTTCGTAAGGGACGGATACGACGTACACTGTGAAATACCTATTACTTACACACAAGCGGTGCTGGGCGATGAAATAACGGTGCCTACTATTGACGGAAAGGTTAAATACACTATTGCGGAGGGTACTCAAACCGGAACGGTTTTCCGTTTGAAAGGCAAAGGCGTCAAAAAGCTAAGACGTTCAGACAGAGGGGATCAATATGTAAAGGTCAATATCGAGGTTCCGAAAAACCTCAATAAAAAGCAGAAGGAAGCCCTTAAAAACTATGAAAAAACGATGAGTGAAAGCTCCACTGATAAACACTATACTAAAAGACAGTCGTTTTTCGATAAATTCAAAGAAATATTCAATCAGTAAAAAAGAAACCGCGGCATTAAAATGTCCGCGGTTTTTTAATATAAGAAGGGACGCTGTTTTATAAAGCGTCCCTTCTTATATTATTCTGTTTAAATTATACCATAAGCTCACATACCAAATTAGAAAATTCAACAGGATCCTCAACCGGAAGTCCCTCAATCATAAGAGCCTGATTATAAAGCAGTCTGCAATATTTTTCCAGCCTATCATTGTCTTTTCCGTAAATGTTTTTAAGCGTTTCAAAAACCTGATGCTCAGGGTTTATTTCAAGAACCTTATCAGCTTTAACCTTCTGATCGTTAGGCATAGCGTTTAAAACCTTTTCCATTTCAACTGAAAGCTCGCCGTCGCTTGTCAGGCATACGGGGTGAGTTTTCAGACGCTTTGAAAGCCGCACCGTCTTAACCTTGCCAACCAGCTTCTCCTCCATGAATTTGAAAAGCTCCTTTGCGTCCTCTTCCTTAGCCTTGATTTCTTCCTTTTCTTCAGGCGTATCAATATCCAAGTCGCCCGCTGAAACGGACTTGAATTCCTTTTCCTTAAAGTTCATAAGCATTTTGATTGCAAATTCGTCAACGTTATCTGTAAAATACAGAATTTCAAAGCCCTTGTCCTTTACAAGCTCTGTCTGAGGAAGCGAATCTATTCTTGCAACAGACTCTCCGCAAGCATAATATATATATTTCTGATCTTCCTTCATTCTGTCAACGTACTCATCAAGCGTCACCAGCTTCTTTTCGCCGGAAGAATAAAACATAATCAGATCCTTGACAGAATCCTTGTCCATGCCGTAATTATTATAAACTCCGAATTTAAGCTGTAAGCCGAACGCCTTATAAAATTCCTCATACTTTTCACGGTCATTCTTCAAAAGCTTTATAAGCTCGTTCTTAATAGTTCTTTCAAGACTCTTTGCTATAAGCTTGAGCTGTCTGTCGTGCTGGAGCATCTCTCTGGATATATTGAGAGACAGATCCTCCGAATCAACAAGTCCCTTTACAAAGCTGAAATGATCAGGCAGCAGATCGGCGCATTTATCCATAATCAGCACTCCGCTTGAATAAAGCTGAAGTCCCTTTTCATAATCCTTTGAGTAATAATCATAAGGCGCCTTGGAGGGTATATAAAGAAGCGCGTTATATGTCGCCGTTCCCTCTGTTTTAGTATGGATATGAAGAAGAGGATCTGTATAATCGAAAAATTTTTCTTTATAAAACGAATTATAATCCTCGTCCTTTAGCTCGCTTTTATTTTTGCGCCAAATAGGAACCATGCTGTTTAGAGTTTCAGTTTCGATATAATCCTCATATTCGTTTTCAGTACCCTCTTTCAGCCTGCTCTTTGACATATCCATCTTTATTGGAAATCTTATATAATCCGAATACTTTTTGACAAGCGACTGAATTCTGTATTGCTCCAGAAACTCGCTGTATTTCTCATCGTCCGTATCGTCTTTGAGCTTCAGCGTTATTTCTGTTCCGACTGTATCCTTATCGCATTCGCCTATCTGATAGCCGTCAGCGCCCTCAGAAATCCATTCGTAAGCCTTGTCGCCGCCGTATGCCTTTGTTCTAACCGTTACCTCCTTAGCAACCATAAACGCAGAATAAAAACCGACGCCGAACTGTCCGATAATATCAACGTCCTCTTCCAGCTTATTCTCGTTTTTGAATTTGAAGGATCCGCTGTTTGCAATTGTACCAAGATTGTTTTCAAGCTCCTCGGCCGTCATTCCTATACCGTTATCGGATATAACGATTGTTCTTGAATCCTTGTCAACGCTTATTTTTATTTCAAATTCATCCTTTTTCACGCCCACCTTATCGTCTGTAAGCGACCTGAAATAAAGCTTATCAATAGCGTCGCTGGCATTAGATATAAGCTCCCTCAGAAAAATTTCCTTATGTGTATAAATCGAATTGATCATCAGGTCAAGTAATCTTTTAGACTCGGCCTTGAATTCCTTTGTCTGCATTTTTATCAACTCCGTTAAATTTTATAAAAATTAGCACTCTACTTATTTGAGTGCTAATTACATTATAATAATATTTTACGAAAAAATCAAGTCTTTTCACGAAATTTACACAATTTATTCACCGTTTAAACACCGCAGCGCTGTCTTTGAAAATATTCCTCAAGAGTCAAGCCCATTCTCGTTATACAGCCGGCATGAACCTTTCCTACATAACGATAGTGCCACGGCTCATATGTAATTTCTGTTATATGAGTTTTATTTTTTGGATACCTTAAAATATATCCAAAATGATAGGAATTTTTACACAGCCATCTGAATTCCGGGGTATTCTCAAATTCCTCTGTTATTTCTCCAACCCAGTCAACAGTGGATATATCAGCGGCAAGACCGGCATTATGCTCGCTCTGACCGGGTATCGCTATGCTCTTGGCGGTTTTGGCGTATGCCTCCTCATAGCTCATTCCCGAAAGCATGTACCTGTCAACGTTTTCATTAAACAGTCCCTTTTGGTATGATATACTTCTGTAAGCTGAAAACACACGAAGCCGAATTCCGTCCCTTAATGCGGCGCAGAGCATTTTTTTCATAGCGCAAGCGGCATGCGCCTCCATAAAATATCCCTCGCATACCTCCTGAAGCTCCGGTTTATAGTCCTTCGGAAGCGGATTATCCTTATTTATTAACATTAATTTCATTTTTTAACTCCTTTATAATAATATCATATTATAATTTTATGGATTTTTTTTACAAATAGAACTTGACAAATAACAAAAAAAGGTATATACTATATGTTAGAACAAATGTTCTGATAGTTGTTTTTATTTAATCCTATTCAAGATGCCTAAAAATCTATAATATTAAAACATACCGGAGGATAAGGAATGAAAAGAGTTTCAATGGACGCTCTTGAATTTGACAGCAAAATTGCCGAGCTTTCTTTTGCGGAGGATGCTGAAACAAATTCTGAGCTGACGGCAAAAGTAAAAAAAACTATGGCAAAGATCATAAAAAACGATTTAACGCCAAGACAAAGAGAAATAATTATGCTATACTATTATAGTGGACTTGGCGTGTCGGAAATTGCCGACAAGCTTGAAATTGCCCCGTCAACAGTTTCCCGTACTATTAAAAGGGCAAGAGATAAAATCTATAAATACTTAAAATATTATTTTATTTAAGGAATTATTATGAATACGCCGATTTATGATTTTTTAAAAAAATATTCTGATTCAAAAGCGTTAAGACTGCATATGCCGGGCCATAAGGGCAAGCGCTTATCAGAGCTTCCGTCCTATGAATTTGATATAACGGAAATAAAAGACGCGGACAGTCTTTTTGAAGCGGACGGTATAATCGAAGAGAGCGAAAACAACACTTCTAAGCTTTACAAAACTGCCGGAACCTGCTACAGCGCGGGAGGTTCTACTCTATGCATACAGGCGATGCTTTGGCTGATGAAACAGGAGAAGAGAGAGGTTATAGCTGTAAGAAACGTTCACAGAAGCTTTATCGCCGCCTGCGCTCTCCTTGATATTCAGCCCCTATGGATTTTTCCGGATTATTACGGAAGTATTCTTTCAGGAGATTTTCCCTATGATAAGGCGGAAGAACTTTTGAAAAAAGAAAAAAACGCATGCATTTATCTAACGTCTCCTGATTATTTAGGTAAAACTGCCGATATCAGTAAAATAGCGGCTCTTTGCCGCAGATATAATGCCGTTTTGCTCGTTGACAACGCTCACGGAGCGCATACGACAGCTCTTGGTATGCATCCGGCTCAGCTCGGCGCAGACCTTTGCTGTGATTCCGCTCATAAAATGCTTCCCGCTCTTACAGGCGGCGCTTATCTTCATATAGTAAATCCGATTTATAAGGATAAGGCAAAGCAGGCCATGTCTCTTTTCGGCTCGACAAGTCCAAGCTATCTTATTATGGCCTCCCTTGATCTATGCGCCGAATATATAGCCGAAGGACTTGATAACGATATTAAAAGCCGTTTAACGGCTCTTACTTCGCTTCGTAAAAGGCTAAGTCATAAATATCGAATTTATGAAGGAGAGCCGTTTCATTTAACGCTTATCTGCAACGGAATAAATCTTGCAAAGCAACTGCGAAAATACAATATAGAATGTGAATATGCGGACAACGACTGCATTGTATTATTATTTTCACCCGTTAATACAGAAGCGGAAATTAATTTAACCGCGGATATACTTGAAAAGTGTATTCCCGAACCGCCTCTTAATACGGAAGCGGTAAGCTTTCCGGAGCCTATAGCCGCAACGACCATAAGAAACGCCGTTTTAACAGATTATGAAACCATCTCTACCGAAGAAAGCGAAGGAAGAATCTGCGCAGGAGTAAACGTTCCTTGCCCGCCCGCCGTGCCTATTGCAGTAAGCGGAGAAATCATAACTGAAAATTGTATTAAAATTTTCAAAAGGTATGGTATTTTAAAAGTAAATGTGGTAAAATGAATATATAAAATACGAACAATAGCTTTAAACGCAAACCGTTACTAAGCGGGCCAGCCGCCGGCCTGAATTTTTATAAAACCGATGCAGCAAGCGTCTGTCAGCGCTAATTTAAGGCGGCAGAACGGAGAATCATTATGAAACTTATATTTGCAGTAGTAAACGGAGACGACAGCCAGTCGGTAGCGAAATCTCTTACCAAAAAAGGCTTTTTTGCGACCAAGCTCGCCTCTACCGGAGGATTTCTAAGCGCAGGCAACACTACCTTTTTAATCTGTACAGAAGATGAAAAGGTCGATGAGGTCGTTGAAATTATCAAAGATAAAAGTCACAAAAGAAAGCAGTTTGTTCCGTCGGCAGCCGCATACGGAATAGGTACATACACCTCTTTTCCTGTTGAAGTATCAGTCGGCGGCGCTACTATTTTTATTACCGACGTTGAACGATTTGAAAAGGTATGAATAAAATATACGGAAACAGATTTGTCTTAGAAACAATCGAGGCTATGATAGATAGCGGCAGGCTTCCCCACGGCTTTGTTATTCACGGCGAAACAGGTCTCGGGAAAAAAACTATAGCAAGATATATTGCCAAAACGCTCCTGTGCGAAAAGCGTCAGAGCAGACCATGCGGAAAATGCCGGTCCTGTATTAACGTAACGAAGGGAATACATTCGGACCTAATAATTCCGGAGCAAAGCGGAAAGCTTATGACATATACCGTTGAAACCTGCCGCAAAATCTGTGCGGACGCTATAATTAAACCAAACGATTCAGATAAAAAAATATATTTATTTGCCGACGCCGATAATATTCAGATACCTGCTCAGAATTCTCTTCTTAAGGTCATAGAGGAGCCGCCGGAATTTGTTTACTTTATTTTTACCGTTAAATCACGAGATTCGTTTCTGCCGACAATTCTTTCAAGAGTGATTTCACTTGCGGCGTCGCCGTGCAGCCGTGACGAATGCGCCGCGGCTCTTGCGTTTAAAGGCTTCGACAGTAATCAGATTTCCAAGGCGCTTAGTATATTCGGCGGAAATATAGGAATGTCCGTAAAATACCTGGAAAATGAAGACCTTCAGACGATAGCGTCGTTGACAAAAAAAGCTACGGATAGTATAATTAACAGAGACGCCTACAGTCTTTTAGTTACGCTGTCCTCAGATATTTTAAAGGACAGAAAAAACGCCGTAACCTTTTTGGAAATGCTTGACAGAGTTATAAGAGACGCGGCAGTCGTTCAAATATCAGGTTCTGAGGAGTGTATAGGTTGCTGTCCTAAGGCTTCTATGCTTCTAAGCGAGCGTATATCCGCTGCCTCGGCTGAAAAAATACATAACGCAATCGCAGAAGCGGCGGACGATTTCAGAGCTAACGTTAACAGCTCTCTGATTATGTCCGGGCTATGCGGTGATATATTGAGTTATTAAAATACGGTGAACCGCTCTCCGTAAATGCGGACCGCATTGTATTCATGCGGCGAATCGAGAATATAATGACTGAAATAATCGGAATTCGTTTTAAAAAAGGAGGAAAGGTTTATTATTTTTCTCCGAATAATCAAAAATTCAGCCTTAACGATAAGGCTATTGTAGAAACTGCAAGAGGAGTTGAATGCGGAGACGTTGTAATAGAAAACAGATTTGTCGAGGATTCCGCCATTGTTCCTCCTTTAAAGGACGTAATAAGAAAAGCCTCCGACGCCGATATGATAATTGTTGAGAAAAACAAGCAAAAGGAAAAAGAAGCTTTCAGTATATGCGAAGACAAAATAGCTTTTCGTAAGCTCAATATGCATTTAGTCGACGTTGAATGTACTTTTGATAATAATAAGATATTATTTTATTTTACCGCAGAAAACCGCGTAGACTTCCGCGAGCTTGTAAAGGATCTTGCTTCAATTTTTAAAACTCGTATAGAGCTGCGCCAGATAGGCGTAAGGGACGAAGCCAAGATATTAGGCGGACTTGGTATCTGCGGTCGTGAATTCTGCTGCCGAGGTTATATGGGAGAATTTCAGCCGGTATCTATAAAAATGGCTAAAGAGCAGGGACTTTCACTTAACCCCACCAAAATATCCGGAACCTGCGGACGCCTTATGTGCTGTCTGAAAAACGAGCAGTCAGCATACGAGGAGCTGCTGAAAATCACCCCTAAGGTAGGAGCCTTTGTAAAAACACCGGAATGCCGGGGATATGTGGAAGAGGTAAACCTTATAACCGGAAGACTTAAAATAAATCCGGAAAAGAGCGACGTTCCGGTTTATGTAAACCGCGACGACGTTAAGGTTATTAAGGACTCTGAAATAAAGCTCAACCGTGATGAAATAAATGCTCTTAAGGAATTAGAGGACAAATAAAAGCTCCTCCTATGGCGGATTAATGCCATAGGAGGAGCTTTCTTTTTAACTGTCAGTTATCTCAACATTATCAGACAGCAAACCTTAGTTTCATGTGTAAATTAGATTTATATTTACAGGTCCTCTCCGTTTCCGCGGATTATTTCACTGTAACGATAAGCAGAATCCTTTAAAATTCGTTCCTGCGTTTCATAATTAACATATATTAGTCCGAAGCGTTCTGAATAGCCATATGCCCACTCAAAATTATCCAATAACGACCACTGGAAATAGCCTCTTATATCTACTCCTTCCATATATGCCTTTTTAAGACCTGAAAGATACCCGTTTAGATAATCTATTCTCTCCTTGTCATGTATTTTTCCGTCCTTATCGACTATATCCTGACATGATTTTCCGTTTTCAGTTATATAAATCGGCGTTTTATATCTTTCATATAAGAATCTTGTTCCCCAATAAATACAATCGTTTGTTACAGGCCATTTATAAGGAGGTCTTCTGAATCCGCCCGGATCACTGATTATTCTGGGATTTCCGCCTTCGGCAGCAACAATGTGCCCCCAGTAAATATTATGTCCGAGGAAATCTATAGGCTGGCTTATAAGCTTCATATCAGTTTCAGTTATTTTAGGCATATATTGCTCGCAGATACTCAATCCCTGCTCAGGATATCTGCCGAGCAAGATAGGATCGTTGAACCAAACAGTGCTTCCGGGAGCCGACTCTGCGGACGGTATTTCAAACATTGAACGTCTTGCCGCCTCAATATCCTCAGGCTTCTGACTAGCGGGAATATTCATATTTCCGCAAGGCGCATAGCCTATCTTTATAGGCTGTTTTGCAAAAGTTCTTAAGGTTACAACGGCGGCGCCGTGAGTTTTTAAAAGAATATGAGATACCTCAAGAGCCTCCGGAGTAGTAAGCCTCAAACCGGGCGCTATCGTACCCTGCTGATAACCAAGTCCGATAATAACCTGCGGCTCATTGATTGTCATAAAATATTTAACCCTGTCTGAAAAGTTTTCCGCAACAACCCTTGCATATTCCGAAAACCATTTTATCATATCCGGATTTCTCCAGCCTCCAAGCTTATCCAAAGCAAGCGGCAGATCCCAATGATAAAGAGTAATATATGGTTCTATGTCATTTTTCAAAAGCTCGTCTATCAGGGCGTTATAGAATTTAATACCATCGGGATTTGTTTTACCGGTTCCATCAGGTATAATTCTTGCCCAGTTAAGAGAAAAACGGTAAGCCTTAATTCCTATCCGCTTCATAAGAGCAATATCTTCTTTCCAGCGATGATAATGATCGCATGCCGTATTACCGGTATCATTATTCAGTATACGTCCAGGTATACTGCAAAACGTATCAAAAATATTTAATCCCTTGCCGTCCTCATAGGCTCCTCCTTCAATCTGATAAGCAGACGTCGCGGCTCCCCAGACAAAATCATTACGAAATCCCATAGCAATTCATCCTTTCAATAGTTTAACAGTCAATCTGTTGTTAATATTATACGAAAAAAAACGGATAAAATCAATATAAATCTAAATTTTAAATATATATTAATCAAATTAGGAATAGATGCTTAAAAAGCTGTCCTGCTTTCCAGCAGAACAGCTTTTTTATATTTATTTACCAAGCTGACTTTCGTCAATTATCATTGCTACAAAATTCATAAGAGTAAGACTGTCAGAAGTATTGATAACTCCGTCCTTAACGCAATCAGAATTAGCCATAGCCACATCGCTTATTTTATTAACTTCAGGATTAAGCAGATACATATTCAGCGCAACTACATCCGCAATATTCACATCGCCGTCCATATTGACGTCGCCGTATCTTGTAGCCTCAACGCCCGAAGGCACTACATTTTCCGACGGCTCAGTAGCTGAAGTAGTAACATCAGTAGCGTCAGTAGCAGGAACGGTTGTAGTAGTGTCTGAACTGGGTGTAGTAGTTGTCTCTGCCGTAGTTTCAGTTGTTACTTCTGTAGTAGCTTCTGTTACAGGCTCTGTCGTTTCCTGAGTAGGCTCTGTTGTTTCAGGATCAGTCGGATCAACGCCTTCCATAGGATAGTTCTTCAAATCAGGAAGCTCGTCAAGGGTTATACAATATTCGCTCTGATAAATTTCTTTAAGAGTTTCCGGATTATTATAATTCTTATCCATTATATGCTCGCCGTACCACGGACAGAAATAAAGCCAGTAGGCGCTTTCGTCTATCATATTCTGTATTGACGGTATAGTATCGCATTCCATTAAAGCGATCATTTTAGAACTGTCATACATTTTAAGCAAACCGTAAAAGGTAGACGATATAGCGCTTTCATTCGGAGCAACATTTCCGGTAGACCAGTCCTTAGCGTTATATTTATCATAGCCTATCAGATCTACGTATTCTGCTCCCGGATACCATAATGCGGAATCATCGGAATACACATAGCTGTTGAATTCCCAGATAAGGTTATGCAGTCCGTATTCTTCAGTCAGTAAATCATATAAATATCTATAGAGCTGAACATAAGTAGTAGCGCCTTCCTTACTCCACCAGAACCATGCGCCTGCTCCGTCAGCTCCGCCGTTGCCTTCTGCCTCATGGAAAGGTCTGAATAATATAGGAACGTCTGCATCCTGACACTTTTTCAATGATTTTGCAAGATTCTCAACAGCAAGAAGGAAATAATCATGCTCAACCGTACCCTCGATCATAACGTTAGCCGTTACAAAATCGGTTTTTTCAGAATAGGTTGTTTTAGAAAAATCCATTGTAGAACCTAATGTATATTCCGACATTGTTACCGGAACATTAATATGCCAGCTTGCCGTAGCGATACCGCCCTTATTATTTACCCAGTCAATAGCGCGTTCTGCCGTCTGAGCGTCCCAGTAATATAGAGGACACGTTTCGCCGAAGTCAAAGCCTTTGATAGCAGGCAGTTTACCTGTTTTATCCTTAATATAATTAAATTCATCTTCTCTGGAAGTGCCGTAATACTCCTGCTGACCGGATATAATATAGTTTCCGTATGTATCGGATAAAAATTTCATAAGTCTCTGCGTGGATTCGGTAGCCTGAGGATCGCTGCACTTAGTGTCCTTTGCCGTAACATCCGGGAGAACCGCTTCTTCTATACGCAGATAATCGAGGTTTGTCCAACCCCAGCTACTCTCTACGGCAATTACGTTGTCACCCGCGGAAAGCTTTACTGTTCCTGCATTCAGTTCATCCCATGACGTTGTTTCGGGAAATCCCAACTGGCCCTGATTAACTCCGTTAACATACAGATTATGAATCTTCTGTCCATACGGCGCTGAAAAGCCTATAATAACGTCATACATTCCGGTCTTATCCACGTTTACGTTTACAGAAGCTGTTTCTCCTGCGTTTTCAAGAAAAACGAACTGATTTCCAGAAGCGCCGTCCAGCCATCTTTCAGAGCCCTCTTCCGGAACAATCGAATTGGGATGAGAGCCGTCCTCAAATTCATACTTCACGCCGGTTTCGGCAGTAACCAACGACGGTACTACAGAAGCATTGAATATGCATGATAAGGCAACCGCAGCCGCGCATACCTTTCCGAAAAATTTCTTTTTCAAAATATAATTCCTCCTTTTTAACTTAAACGTTTATAATTTGAATATCATTATACCATATTTTTTATATTCATTCAATAAATTTATGGCAAATTGTTAAACAAAATTAGCCCATATTATTTGTATATTATTACTACTCTTTATCGGTTTTCCTTTATATCCCTCAGCGTTATGTCTATTTCATCAATTATTTCTTTCACGTCGTCACTCTCTGTTAGCTCCCAGACGGTTTCATAATAATATTTCGCCATCTCGTAATCAAGCTGCTGGTGGCTGTGCTTTGCAAGATAATACGCGGTATTGATAACAAGCTCAGACGGTCCCGCCGGAATATTTTCAAATCTCATTATTTCAAGAAGCTGCTCCTTACTATGCTTAGGCGGAAGAGCTCCTATGCCTGTGCAGCCCGCTATATATTTAAGCTCGTTTTCTATAAGCTTTTTGTCATTACAAAATATACGGCTCATTTCAAGCATTGCCGACGCTTTATCATATTTATTTTTTTCAGAAAAATAATAGCTGTAATTAAAATACCCCTTACCAAGCTGTTCCTTTGTCACCGCGCACCTCATCATTTTGTCTACGGCGCTTTTTAATTCGTCCGGCTGCTTTATCTGCTTTAACAGCTCGCAGTAATTCAGATAAATTTCCGGATCAACAGGATTAAGGTCAAGAGCCTTTCCGAATGCGTCAAGAGATTCGGTAAACCTTTTTTTATGAAAAAGTCCTAATCCATACAGAGAATAAACTCCGCTCAGATCGCATGTTACAGGGCAAACCTTTTTATCGGGACTGTAAATCTGTATATAAAGCGCATGTTCTAGCGGAGTTCCGAAGCTTTTGTATAGCTTATCATCGTCCTCCTCCCATGCGAAAAGATTATTTCTGATTATTTCCCTTAATATCTCAATACCCTTGTCAAAGTTTAAATTTGCAAATCTTTTCCGTACTTCCTTAAGTTTCTCGTTTACCTTTGGATTTTCGGAGGCAAGAAAATTATCTATGGTTTTATGCATATCGTCGTAAGAGCATTGATAAAGCAGCTTTGCAAGTTCCCTGTTTATTTCGGCGCTGTTTTCATCGTCCTTATATTTTTCGGATTGACTTTTCAGAAAAGGACCGTCCTTTTTCGGATCTCCCGTCATACTATTTTTTATTTCTCTGATTATTGAATCTGTATCCATTTTAATTGATCTCCCGTTCCGCCTTTTTGCACGGCTGTATTAAAATAATTATATATGAATATATACAATTTGTCAAGCTAAAGAGATTATCATTTTATTAAGAATATATAAAAACAGCGTGAAGTACATATTGTTCTTCACGCTGAAAGCATATATTTTACATTTATTTATAAATCAAACCAACTGAATAATCGCCATTTCTGCAGCGTCGCCGCGACGGGGACCGATCTTCACGATTCTTGTATATCCGCCGTTTCTGTCTGCATATTTTGGTGAAATTTCATCAAAAACCTTTTTAGCAACGTCTTCCTTAGTAACATAAGCGAAAACCTGACGTTTTGAATGCAGATCACTGTTTTTACCGATTGTTATCATCTTTTCGGCAACTGCTCTGACTTCTTTTGCTCTTGTTACAGTTGTTTCAATCTGTCCATTTTCCAGCAGGTAAGTAACCATTGCTCTAAGCATTGCTCTTCTATGATCAGTTGTTCTTCCAAGCTTTCTTGTACCTGGCATCGTAATTCACTCCTTTACAAATCACAGGAACGAACCGCTAAGCGGACTTCCGGCAGTTTTATTCCTCTTCTGAGCTAAGGTCAAAGCCAAGTGATTGAAGCTTTTCTTTAACCTCATCAAAGGATTTTTTACCAAGGTTTCTAACCTTCATCATTTCTTCTTCCGACTTGTTGATCAAGTCGTCAACGGTATTAATTCCGGCGCGCTTCAGACAATTGAAGGAACGCACCGATAAGTCAAGTTCCTCAATGGTCATCTCCAGGATTTTTTCTTTTCCTTTGTCATCCTGTTCCACAAGAACTTCCGCGATATTCGCCTCTTCAGACAAATCGACAAAAAGCTTCAGATGCTCGTTGAGGAGATTGGCTGCCTGTGATAAAGCTTCCTTTGCCGAGATCGTTCCGTCAGTCCAGACCTCAATCGTCAGCTTATCAAAATCAGTTACCTGACCCAGACGTGTGTCTTCGACCTTGTAATTTACCTTCAAAACAGGAGTATAGATACTATCGACCGCAATAACGTCAATAGGCATATTACCGCCCATTTGCTGCTTGTTGCGTTCAGCAGAAACATAGCCTCTGCCTCTGTCAATAGTTATTTCCATATAAAGCTTCGCGTCCTTGCCGAGAGTTGCGATATGCATTCCCGGATCAAGAATATTGACCTCAGAGTCTGTTTTGATATCACCGGCAGTTACTTCACATTCGCCTTCGGCTTCAATATAAACGACCTTAGGACCGTCGCCGTAAAGCTTGGCTGTAAGTCCCTTTATTGCAAGGATGATTTCTGTTACATCCTCCTTTACACCGGGAATTGTAGACAATTCATGGTGCACTCCGTCTATTTTGACAGCATTAACTGCAACGCCGGGCAGTGAGGAGAGCAATACACGTCTTAAACTGTTGCCAAGTGTAATGCCGTATCCGCGTTCCAGCGGAGCCAAAACGAATTTACCGTACTTGCCGTCGCTCTTCAGCTCAACAGTATCAATTTCCGGCTTTACGATTTTTTCAAGCATAAGAACCCTCCTATTTCGCAATCACTTTTTATCTCTACAATAATCAACAGGCTAATAATAAGTATATTATTATTTGGAATAAAGCTCGACGATAAATGTTTCGTCAACCTCATAGTCAAGATCATCCTTGACAGGCATACGTACAACCTTTGCTGACGCAGCCTCCTTGTTAGCCTCAAGCCAGAGAGGGATTACTCTGCCCTTTGTTCCTTCGGCGATTTCCTTGAACTTGTCGCTCTTCTTGCTGTTTTCGCCAAGCTCAATAACGTCTCCGACCTTTACTCTGTATGACGGAATATCAACGCGCTGGCCGTTTACATTGAAATGACCGTGAGTAACGAGCTGTCTTGCTTCTCTTCTTGTCAGAGCGAGGCCCATTCTGAAAACTACGTTATCAAGTCTTGATTCAAGAATTGTGATAAGGTTTTCACCGGCCTTGCCTTCCATTTTTTCAGCAATTTCGAAATAGTGATAAAAAGGCTTTTCCAGAACGCCGTATATGAACTTAAGCTTCTGCTTTTCCTTGAGCTGCATTCCGTATTCTGAAACTTTCTTCCTCTTATTTGCATTAGGGTTACGGTTACTTTCCTTGGAAATACCCATAACTGCCGGGCTGATTCCAAGATATCTGCATCTTTTGAGAATTGGTTCTCTGTTAATAGCCAATTTGTTTACACCTCCTGTAAATTAGACACGTCTTCTCTTTGGAGGACGGCATCCGTTATGCGGAATAGGGGTAACGTCTTTGATCATTTTTACTTCCAGACCGACAGTCTGCAAAGCTCTGATTGCTGCTTCTCTGCCTGAGCCAGGGCCCTTAACGTATACTTCAACGATCTTCAGACCATGCTCCATAGCTGCCTTAGCAGCCGTTTCCGCCGCCGTCTGTGCTGCAAACGGCGTAGATTTTCTTGAGCCTCTGAAGCCAAGTCCTCCGGCGCTTGCCCATGAGATAGCATTTCCCTGCGTATCTGTAATAGTTACAATCGTATTATTGAATGTGGACTGAATATGAACAGCGCCGCTTTCAATGTTTTTACGCTCTCTGCGTCGTCTGATAGCAACTTTTTTAGGTTTCTGCTGTGCCATTGTTCATGTCCTCCTTACTTCTTCTTGTTTGCAATCGTCTTAGCCGGACCTTTACGTGTTCTGGCGTTAGTCTTTGTTCTCTGTCCTCTTACAGGCAGACCCTTACGATGACGAACGCCGCGGTAGCAGCCGATTTCCACAAGTCTTTTGATATTGAGCGCAACTTCTCTTCTGAGATCGCCCTCAACATTGCAGTTTCTGTCAATATAATCACGCAGCTTAGCTACGTCTTCTTCTGATAAATCCTTAACTCTTGTGTCAGGATTAACTCCTGTTTCCTTAAGAATTGTTACAGCAGTCTGACGACCGATGCCGTAAATATAAGTCAAGCCGATTTCAACTCTCTTATCCTTCGGCAGGTCAACACCAGAAATTCTTGCCATTAATAAATAGCACCTCCGTTAATAAGATGTCAGGATTTAATTATCCCTGACGCTGTTTATGCTTTGGATTTTCGCAAATTACCATTATTTTTCCCTTGCGTTTAATAACCTTGCACTTTTCGCAAATAGGTTTAACTGAAGGTCTGACTTTCATTGAAAATACCTCCTTGATAGATTACAGAAGCATTATTTTCACAACGCCTCAGGTTTCATGAGCCGATTACTTGGCTCTCCAAGTGATTCTGCCTTTAGTCAGGTCATAAGGCGACATTTCAACCGTTACCTTATCGCCGGGAACGATTCTTATATAGTTCATTCTCAGCTTTCCTGATACATGCCCGAGAATTACATGACCGTTAGGCAGCTTCACCCTGAAATTAGCGTTCGGCAAAGCTTCCTCAACGATACCCTCTAATTCAATTAGATCTTCCTTAGACAAAATAAACTACCTCCCCATACAGGTTACGGTGTGCCGGCATAAACGCGCAGCACATTTCTAAGCTCTTTATCGGTTATATCATTCAATCCGATTATTTTATCGGTGAATTTCAGATGTCTGATATTTTTACGTTTCGGCGAACTCAGCTTGCGGGTCTTACCGTCTGCTATAAGGATAAATCCGTCCTTTTCACCGACTACTGCAAAATATCTCCCGCCGTCTCTTCCCGCCGACGCTTTTACGATTCTTCCCTTTTGTATATCCACTTCGCCGTCCTCGTCAGGGCTGCGTCAGGATAACCGGTCCTGAAGGCGTTACCGCAATAGCATGCTCAAAATGAGCCGAAAGAGATCCGCTTTCCGTTATAACAGTCCATCCGTCCCTGAGTACCTTTATTCCGTCGCCTTTCTGATTTATCATAGGCTCTATACAAAATGTCATTCCGGCAACAAGTCTTTGTCCATGCCCTTCCTTTCCGTAATTCGGAACCTCAGGCGATTCATGAAGATCCCTGCCTATTCCGTGTCCGCAGTAATTTCTTACGATTCCATAGCCTCTTGACGAACAGTATTCTTCGACTGCGTGACCAACATCGCCCAGTCTTGCGCCGACCTGAGCAGCCCTGATACCCTCGTACAGACTTTCCTCCGTAACCTTCAAAAGCTCTTTAGCTTCTTCCGATATTTTTCCAACTGCAAACGTAGCGCAAGTGTCTCCGTGAAAACCGTTATAAAACGCTCCAACGTCGACGCTTACTATGTCGCCTTCGGCAATTCGCTTTTTATGACTCGGAATACCGTGAATAACCTCGTTATTAATTGATATGCAGGCGCTGCCCGGAAATCCGCCGTAATTTAAAAACGACGGTATGGCTCCGCAGCCGACTATAAAATCATGGATTATTTTATCAAGCGCCTTTGTAGTCATGCCTGCCTTTATAGATTCGCCGGCCAGCTTCAGCGCTCTGCCGGCTATTTGACCGGCCTCCCGCATTTTAGCTAAATCAGTGCTGGATTTTATGCTAACCATATCATGCCTCAACAGCTTTCAGCGTCAGCTTAGAGGTATCGGCAACATCCTCCTGGCCTACGACGGTTTCAAGCTTTCCGCGTTTTTCATAAAAATCCTTAAGAGGCGCGGTCTGCTCATGATATACCTTTAAACGCTCGATAACCGTATCAGGATGATCATCCTTGCGCAATACTGTGTTACCGCCGCATTTATCACATTTTCCTTCTGCCTTTGAGGGCTTGAATTCAGTATGATACGACGCGCCGCAGTCTTCGCATACTCTTCTTCCTGAAAGCCTTTTCTGGATTGTTTCATCCGGAACAAATATCTCGATTACCTTGTCAATTTTAACGCCCATAGCCTCGAGAGCCTCCGCCTGCGGAACAGTTCTCGGGAAACCGTCAAGGATAAAACCGTTTTTGCAGTCGTCCTCAGCGATTCTGTCCTTTAAAATTCCGATAACTACGTCGTCGGAAACCAGTGAACCGCTCTCCATAGCGGCCTTTGCTTTAAGACCGTATTCCGTACCGTTTTTAACAGCTTCTCTCAGAATATTTCCAGTCGAGATCTGAGGGATTTTTTTAGCTTCAGAAATAACCTCAGCCTGCGTTCCCTTTCCGGCACCCGGAGCACCCAACAAAATTAGATTCATCTTTGACCTCCTCTTATTCAAGGAATCCCTTGTGATGACGCATCATCAACTGTGATTCAAGTGTACGAACCGTTTCAAGCGCAACGCTTACCACGATAAGCATCGTTGTACCGCCCATTGAAAGGCTTCTTAGGTTTTCGTCAGCCATTCCGAGGAATATCGGGAAGATCGCGATTATACCAAGGAAAAAGGCTCCGACTAATGTAATCTTTGACAAAACTCTCTGAATATAATCAGATGTCGGCTTGCCCGGTCTTATTCCCGGTATGCCGCCGTTATTCTGTCTTAATTGGTTAGCTATTTCTATAGGATTATACTGCATTGAAACGTAAAAATAGTTGAACGCGATAATCAAAATGAAATAGAGAATAGCATATGAAAATGATTGCGTACTAAAAAAATTAAGGAATCCATTGTAAAAGCTCTGCCAGAATCCTTCAGGATTTGCATACGGCGCTTTAAACATACCTATTGTGCTCGGAAGCGACATGAAAGCCATAGCGAAGATAATCGGCATAACGCCGCTCATGCATACCTTTACAGGAATGTGAGTGCTCTGACCGCCGTACTGCTTTCTTCCGACAACTCTCTTTGCATACTGAATCGGAATCCTTCTTTCAGATTCGTTCATGAATACTACGAATCCGATCATAACAATAAATACTATTGCAATTGCAATCGAAACGAATAGATACTTGGAAGGGGTTTCCTTAGTAAGTGAAACAAGGGTTCCGACATCAGTCGGAAATCTTGCAACGATACCGGCGAAAAGAATCATTGAGATACCGTTACCGATACCCTTATCATTGATTCTGTTTCCCATCCAAACAACCAGCATTGCTCCGGCAACGAAGCAAGCCGATATAACCACCGCAGCGAAAACGCCCTGGAAGCCTTCGGTATATTCAACTGCTCCCATGTTTTTCAAGGTAAAATAATAAGCGATAGACATGAATATTGAGAGTCCCAGTGAAACGATAGCGGTTATCTGATTGATGCGCTTGCGTCCCTCCTCGCCCTCGCTCTGAAGTCTTTCCAACGGCGGAATAGCATATGTCAGAAGCTGCATAATGATCGAAGCGTTGATATAAGGCGTTATCGACAATGAGAAAATCGTCGCCTTAGACAGCGCGCCGCCGGTAAGAACGTTCAGATATTCAAGGAAGTTACCGCCTGTGGCGTTCTGATCCATCCATGACTGAACCTTTGAAAGCTCCAGAAACGGAACTGTCAATGCGCTTCCGAATCTGAATATTATAATGATGAGTAATGTGAACAAAAGCTTTTTACGAATTTCCGCAACTTTCCATGCGTTTCTTATTGTTTCGAACACATTAAATCACCTCTGCTTTCCCGCCAGCCTTTTCAATTTTTTCGATTGCGCTCTTTGAGAATTTAGCAGCCTTTACAGTAATCTTAGACGTAAGATCGCCGTTTCCAAGGATCTTTACCCCGTCGTATTCCTTTTTAACAAGACCTGAAGCGATCAACATTTCTGTGTCAACAACAGTTCCGTCAACAAATTTGCTGAGATCTGAAACATTAACGATAGAATATTTCTTTGCAAATATATTGTTAAAGCCTCTCTTAGGGATTCTTCTTGTCAAAGGCATCTGTCCGCCTTCGAAACCTATCCTAACGCCGCCGCCTGAACGAGCGTTCTGTCCCTTGTGACCTTTTCCGGCTGTTTTGCCGTTACCTGAACCATGGCCTCTTCCAACGCGCTTGCGCTTTGAAACAGAACCCGGTGCCGGTGATAATTCGTGTAACTTCATCGTGATGCACCTCCTTGCTTATGCGTCCTTAACCTCCACGAGGTGAGAAATTTTATTGATTTTACCCTTTGTCTGCTCATTATCAGGCTGAATTGAAACCTGACCTATCTTTTTAAGTCCAAGCGAATGAGCAGTAGCGATCTGATCGTCTTTTCTTCCAATAAGGCTCTTTACAAGCTTAATCTGCTTTGCCATTTCTGCTCTCTCCTTAACCTAAAATTTCCTTGATGGATTTGCCTCTCTTAGCGGCAACTTCCTTTGCTGTCATGCATGATGTAAGACCGTTGATTGTTGCTCTTACAACGTTGCACGGATTGTTTGAGCGCAGGGATTTTGTTCTGATATCCTTGATACCCGCCATTTCAATAACGGCACGAACAGGACCGCCCGCGATAACGCCCGTACCGGGAGCGGCAGGCTTCATAAGCACTCTTCCGGCGCCGAATTCGCCTACAATTTCGTGCGGAATTGTCGTACCATACATAGGAACCTTTACAAGATTCTTCTTAGCGTCTTCGATACCCTTGCGGATAGCGTCAGGAACTTCGCCTGATTTTCCCAGACCAAAGCCTACTGTGCCGTTTCCGTCGCCTACTACTACAAGAGCTGCGAACTTAAGAATACGTCCGCCCTTAACAGTTTTTGAAACTCTGTTAATGGAAACAACCTTTTCGGAAAGCTCCAATGCTTTAGCGTCTATATTAGCCAAAAGTATTACCTCCTTCTTAGAACTTCAGTCCGTTTTCACGAGCTCCTTCAGCAAGCTCTTTTACTCTTCCGTGATAAAGAAAGCCGCCTCTGTCGAATACGACCTCTGCGATTCCCTTTTCGGCTGCACGCTTCGCAACCATTGCTCCGACCTTGCGCGCGCCCTCGGTATTTCCGCCGTTTCCTTCAAATTCCTTATCCATGCTTGAAGCGGAAGCAAGCGTAACTCCGTTTACATCGTCGATAATCTGAGCATAAATGTGCTTTGCAGAACGGAATACATTCAGACGAGGACGTTCAGGAGTACCGGAAATCTTGCCACGGACTCTGGTATGTCTTTTTGCTCTGGCCTTTTTTGTATCAGCCTTTTTTATCATTGCAAATTCACTCCTTTATTACTTCTTGCCCTTACCGGCCTTACCTTCCTTGCGGATGATACGCTCGCCGGCATATCTGATTCCCTTGCCCTTATACGGCTCAGGCGGACGCTTTTCACGGACTTCAGCCGCAAACTGTCCTACAGCCTGCTTATCTATTCCGTTTATAACTATTTTATTAGGCTGCGGAACGTCTATTGTGATGCCCTCGATTTCAGGCATTATTACCTGATGAGAAAATCCGAGGTTCATAACCAGATTCTTACCCTGCTTTGCGGCACGGTAACCTACGCCCTCGATTTCAAGATTCTTCGAGTATCCGTTGGATACGCCTTCAACCATATTAGCTATAAGCGTTCTTGTCAGACCGTGAAGACTCTTGTTAATTTTTAAATCATTCGGACGGGCAACTGTAATAACTCCGTCCTTCAGCTCAATAATCATTGAGCTTGAAAATTCCTTAGTGAGCGTGCCCTTAGGACCCTTTACGGTAACAACGTTGCTGTCAATTTTTACATCAACGCCGGCAGGGACACTAATCGGCATTTTTCCTATACGTGACATTTCCCTGTCCTCCTTACCAAACGAATGCTAACAGCTCGCCGCCAACGTTAAGTTCACGAGCCTTCTTATCTGTCATGATTCCCTTTGAAGTAGAAACGATTGCGATTCCCAATCCCTTTCTTACCTTAGGCATATCCTCACAACTTGAATAAATACGTAAACCCGGTTTTGAAACCCTGCGAAGACCGGTTATAACAGGCGACTTGCCGTCCGTATATTTAAGAGTGATTCTTATTATACCCTGCTTACCGTCTTCAATGAGCTGAAAGCTCTTTACATAACCCTCGTCAACAAGGATCTGCGCGATAGCTTTCTTAACATTTGAAGCAGGAACGTCAACCGTGGCGTGCTTTGCGGAACTCGCATTACGAATTCTTGTCAGTAAATCTGCTATTGTATCAGTAATCTGCATGCCAATGACCTCCTTTGTATTTTTACCAGCTTGACTTTCTTACACCAGGGATCTGTCCCTTGTGAGCCAACTCTCTGAAGCAGATACGGCATATACCGAATTTTCTCAGATATGCGTGAGGTCTGCCGCAGATTTTGCATCTGTTATAAGCTCTGGTGGAATACTTGGGAGTTCTCTGCTGCTTATTAATCATCGCTTTTTTTGCCATTTGAATAATCCTCCCTAATTACTTAGCAAACGGTGCGCCCAGCATTTCGAGCAGCTCTTTTGCTTCTTCATCAGTCTTAGCTGTTGTGATGAAATTTATATCCATTCCTCTTACTTTGTCGATCTTATCATACTCGATTTCAGGGAAAATAAGCTGTTCCTTGATACCGGTTGAATAATTGCCCTTACCGTCAAAAGAGTTGGGGTTAATACCTCTGAAATCCCTTACGCGAGGAAACGCCACATTGAAAAGCTTATCAACGAATTCATACATATTCTCTCTTCTCAACGTAACCTTAACGCCGATCGGCATACCCTCGCGGAGCTTGAAGTTAGCAACGGATTTCTTAGCCCTGCAAATTATCGGCTTCTGGCCTGTAATCTGCATAAGGTCGTTCATAATTGCGTCTATAACCTTTGAGTTTGAAATTGCCTCGCCGGCGCCGACATTGATAACAACCTTATCGAGCTTCGGAATCTCCATAACACTCTTGTAGTTGAATTTCTTCATCAAAGCAGGAGCTACGGTATCAACATAATATTCTTTTAATCTTGCCATGTCGTTTCTCCTTCTATTAGAAATTGTGTCCGCACTTCTTGCAGATTCTTACCGGCGTTTTCTTTTCTTCACCGGCAGCGTTTGTCTTTACTTCAAAGCCGTGACCGACTCTTGTCGGCTTGCCGCATTTTGGACACACAAGCTGAACCTTTGAAGCGTAAATAGGAGACTCGGCTCTGATGAGGCTGCCGGACTGTCCCATTCTGTTTGGCTTCATATGCTTTGTAATCATGTTGATTCCCTCAACGATTACCTTGTTTTCCTTCGGGCTTACCTCTAAAACCTTACCGGTCTTTCTCTTGCCCTTATCCTCGAATTTATCCTTGTAATCGCCTGTCAGCAAAACGACTGTGTCACCTGTTTTAACGTGTAACTTGCTCATCATGACACCTCCATTATAATACTTCCGGCGCAAGGCTCAATATCTTCATATAGTCCTTGTCGCGGAGCTCTCTTGCTACAGGTCCGAATATACGCGTACCCTTCGGGTTCTTATCTTCCTTAATGATAACAGCTGCATTTTCGTCGAAACGAATATATGTGCCGTCTTCTCTCCTCAGGCCCTTTGCTGAACGAACGATAACCGCCTTTACAACGTCGCCCTTCTTAACAACGCCGCCGGGTGTTGCTTTCTTTACGGAAGCCACCACCACGTCACCGATATTTGCATATCTTCTGCGTGTGCCGCCCAGAACTCTGATACACATAAGCTCTTTAGCTCCGGTGTTATCAGCAACCTTCATATAAGACTGCATTTGTATCACAGCGAGTTCCTCCTTTCAGAAGCGCATCAATTAAAACCGCTTCCTCGTCTATTAATAAATTACTTAGCTTTTTCAATTATATTTGTAACGCGCCATCTCTTATCCTTTGACAAAGGACGCGTTTCCATTACCTCAACACGATCGCCGATGCGGCATTCGTTGTTTTCATCATGCGCCTTAAGCTTTACGGTGCGCTTGATAATCTTCTTGTAAAGCGGGTGTTTAACATTGTCAGCGATAGCAACAACGATAGTTTTGTCCATCTTGTCGCTTACAACTTTACCAACCCTTGTTTTTCTAAGGTTTCTCTCAGACATAGCTAAATCCTCCCTTTCTTACTGACTTACGCCCGACTTGATTTCAGCCTCGCGCATAACTGTCTTGATTCTTGCGATATCCTTTTTAACAGCCTTTAAGCGTGCAGTATTGTCAAGCTGGTTTACAGCAAGCTGAAAGCGGAGCGCAAAAAGTTCTTCTTTTAAGCCGGTCAGCTTTTCGTTCATTTCTTCTACCGACATATCTCTGATTTCAGACGCCTTCATTACTGCTCCCCTCCTTGCTCTTCTTTTGCAACAAATTTACACTTTATAGGAAGCTTGTGCATTGCAAGACGCATAGCCTCTCTTGCTGCCTCCTCCGGAACTCCGGAAATCTCAAACATAACCCTGCCCGGCTTAACAACTGCAACCCAGTATTCGGGAGCGCCTTTACCGGAACCCATTCTGGTGCCGGCCGGCTTCTTGGTTACCGGCTTATCAGGGAATATCTTAATCCATACCTGACCGCCACGCTTGATGTAACGCGTCATAGCTATACGGGCGGATTCAATCTGATTTGAAGTTATCCATGCAGGTTCAAGCGCCTGAAGACCGAATTCACCGTAGCTTACCTTATTGCCTCTTGTGGCCTTTCCCGTCATACGGCCTCTGTGTACTCGACGGTATTTTACTCTTTTTGGAAGTAGCATTACTGGTTACCTCCTTCATTTTTCGCTTCTCTGACTTTATTATCACGTCTTTGATTGCCGCGTCTTCTGTTATCTCTTCCGCCTCTTCTTGATTCTTCCGGCTTAGCGGCTGTTTCGCCCTTTAAAACCTCGCCCTTATAGATCCAAACCTTAACTCCGAGTCTGCCGTAGGTAGTATGCGCCTCGGCGGTACCGTAGTCAATATCTGCTCTTATGGTCTGAAGAGGAATTGTTCCCTCGTGATAGGTTTCGCTTCTTGCGATTTCAGCGCCGCCCAGACGACCTGATACCATAACCTTGATTCCCTTTGCTCCCAGACGCATAGCTCTGCCGATCGCCTGCTTCATCGTACGTCTGAACGAAACTCTGTTTTCGAGATCAAGCGCAATTTTTTCAGCAACAAGCTGAGAATTAATATCAGGATTCTTTACTTCAACGATGTTCACAGCAACCTGCTTGCCCATCATCTTTTCAAGCTTCTGACGGAGCTTTTCTATTTCTGTGCCGCCTCTTCCGATTACTATACCGGGCTTTGCACAGTGAATGTGGATTCTTACTTTATCTTCAGCGAATCTTTCGATCTCAATCTTTGGAACACCTGCTGCGTACAAGCTCTTCTTAATATAGTTACGAACGTTGTAATCTTCAACAAGAGTGTCGCCGAAAGTTGACTTATTCGCAAACCAGCGGGAATCCCAATCCTTAATAACGCCGACACGCAAGCCGTGCGGATTAACTTTCTGGCCCATTATTTCTCCTCCTTGGGATTATTCTTTTTCTTTAAGAACAATTGTAACATGTGATGTTCTCTTCAAAATTCTGTATGCTCTGCCCTGTGCTCTTGGCATGATTCTCTTCATTATCGGACCCGGGCAAACAAAACACTCCGCAACATAAAGGTCGTCCTTATTCATGCTGTGATTGTTTTCTGCGTTTGCAATAGCGGATTTCAAAAGCTTTTCAAGTATTTCACATGCAGCCTTTGGTGTATAATTGAGAGTAGCAAGTGCAACGTCAACAGGCTTATTTCTGATAAGATCAAGAACAACCTGAACCTTTCTTGGTGCGATTCGAGCGTTTCTCAGATATGCTCTAGCTTCCATTTGAACTCCTCCTTCCGCTATTTCTTGCCGTTATTAGTAGTCTTAGAACCGGCGTGTCCCCTATATGTTCTGGTAGGGGCAAACTCTCCGAGCTTATGACCTACCATATCTTCCGTAACATAAACCGGAACGTGCTTGCGTCCGTCATGAACTGCAAATGTGTGACCGACAAATTCAGGGAAAATAGTTGAGGTTCTGCTCCAGGTTTTGAGAACTTTCTTTTCGCCTGCTTCGTTCATAGCCACGACCTTTTTATAAAGAGCCTCCTGAACGAAAGGGCCCTTTTTAATGCTTCTGCTCATTAATCAGTTCCTCCTTTCAGCTTATTTGCCGTTTCTGCGTTTTACAATAAACTTATCAGAACGGTTATGCTTCTTACGGGTTTTATAGCCGAGCGCCGGCTTGCCCCAAGGAGTAACAGGTCCCGGACGTCCGATTGGAGATTTTCCCTCGCCGCCGCCGTGCGGATGATCGCATGGGTTCATAACGGAACCGCGGACTGTAGGTCTGATACCCAAATGACGTGTTCTTCCGGCTTTACCGAGATTTACGTTTTCATGGTCGATATTGCTTACCTGTCCGATTGTTGCTTTGCAGTTAATCGGTACGTTTCTGAGTTCTCCAGAAGGAAGTCTTACGAGCGCGTATTTGCCTTCCTTAGCCATGAGCTGACCCATATTGCCTGCCGAACGCACCATCTGCGCTCCTTTTCCCGGATAAAGCTCAATAGCGTGAATAAAAGTACCCACTGGAATATTAGCCATCTCAAGAGCGTTTCCCGCCTTTATGTCAGCGTCCGGACCTGAGCATACCGTATCTCCGACCTTCAGGCCGTTAGGAGCCAATATATATCTCTTCTCGCCGTCCTCATACTGAACGAGAGCGATAAATGCGGAACGGTTAGGATCATATTCCAAAGTCATAACTGTCGCGTTCATATTATCCTTATCGCGCTTGAAATCAATAACGCGATATTTTCTTCTTGAACCGCCTCCTCTGTGGCGGACTGTAATTCTTCCGTAGCTGTTTCTGCCTGATTTCTTCTTTAAAGGCTCGAGCAGACTCTTCTCCGGAGCAACCTTTGACAATTCCGAATAGTCAGTACAAGTCATCTGACGACGTGAAGGAGTTGTCGGTTTGTAGGTTTTTATAGCCATTGTTTTCACTCCTTAAAATGCGTTGTTTGCGGGAGCATCACTCCCATACCTTTCAGCTTGTACAGCTATTAATACAAGCCGTCAAAGAACTCGATAGATGACTTGGTCTTCTTGTCATCAGGTTCCTGATTTATTGTAACGATAGCCTTTTTCCAGTCAGGCTTCTTGCCTTCAAATCTGCCTACGCGTTTTGCACGTCCCTTGCAGTTCATTGTGTTGACCTTAGTCACCTCAACGCTGAAAAGCTGCTCTACCGCCTTTGCTATCTCAACCTTGTTTGCATCCTTAGCAACCTTGAAAGTGTATTTTCCGCTCGGAAGCATGTCTATGCTTCTTTCGGTTATGATCGGCCTGAGGATGATATCCTGCGGTGCTTTCATTATGCGTACACCTCCTCGATTAATCCGACAGCGTTCTTGACAACGATAAACTTATCATGATTAAGAATGTCGTAAACATTAAGAGTGTTTACTGCGGCTGTCTTAACGCCTGGTATATTAGCGGCGCTCTTTACTACCTTCTGATCCGCCTCAGCCGTTACAATGAGAGCCTTGCCGTCAACGTTTAGCGACTTGAGCATTTCAACGATAGTCTTAGTTTTGTAACCGTCCATGTTCAAAGCGTCCAGAACAATAATATTTTCTTCCTTGACCTTTGAAGACAGAGCGGATTTCATAGCAAGTCTTCTTACCTTCTTATTAAGCGTATATCTGTAGCTTCTTGGCTTCGGGCCTAAAGCGATACCGCCGTGAACCCACTGAGGAGCACGGATTGAACCCTGTCTTGCATGACCGGTACCCTTCTGTCTCCATGGCTTTCTGCCGCCGCCGCGAACTTCTGTACGTGTCAGTGTGGACTGTGTGCCCTGACGCTGATTAGCAAGGTAGTTTACAACTGAAGCGTGCATTACAGCCTCGTTTGGTTCGATACCGAATACGGCGTCGGAAAGCTCCGTTTCTGCAACCTGATTTCCCGCCATATCAAAAACTGAAACCTTTGACATATATGCTTCCTCCTTCCTTAAGCCTTAACACTGTCTACTATGGAAACAATTCCGCCCTTAGGACCTGGAATTGCGCCCTTGAGCGCGATAAGATTATTTTCTGCGTCAACCTTTACGATTTCAAGATTCTGTACAGTAACCTTTTCGTTACCCATCTGTCCCGGCATTCCCTTGCCCTTGAAGATTCTTGAAGGGGAAGAGCATGCGCCCATTGATCCGGCATGTCTGTGAACAGGACCCGAACCGTGAGTCTCCTTGAGTCTTGAATTGTTGTGACGCTTGATTGTACCCTGGAATCCTTTACCCTTGCTTGTTCCGCTGACGTCTACCATATCGCCTGGGGCGAACGTATCAGCCTTGAGAATATCTCCCACGTTTACTGACTCGCAGTCTTCAAGTCTGAATTCCTTTAGGTTCTTCTTATAGGCGGCGTCCGCCTTGTCGAAGTGTCCCTTAATCGGCTTGTTCACTCTCGTAGCCTTTTCATCGCCGAATCCGAGCTGAACAGCAGCGTAACCGTCGTTTTCAACAGTTTTCTTCTGAACAACAACACAAGGACCGGCTTCAACAACTGTTACGGGAATAACTTTTCCTGATTCGTCGAAAATCTGCGTCATACCGATTTTCTTGCCGATAATACCTTTTTTCATGTATTTTTCCTCCTGTTAGGTTATTGGTTGACCCTTCCGTCAACATGACCGATGGCTTTTGCCATCACATTCCGCATCGGTTTTTCTGCGGAATCAGGGGCTTTTGCAAGCTTATTACTTAAGCTCCATAACGATGTCCACGCCTGCCGGAATTTCCAGCTTCTGAAGAGCGTCCGTAGTCTTAGCTGTCGGTCTGATAACATCAATAAGTCTCTTATGCGTTCTCATCTCAAACTGCTCACGGCTGTCCTTGTATTTGTGAACTGCTCTGAGGATTGTTATAACCTCTTTGTTTGTAGGGAGCGGAATAGGACCTGATACCCTTGCGCCGCTTCTCTTTGCCGCCTCGACAATTTTTGCTGCGGCTGCGTCCACCTTAGCGTGTTCATAACCCTTGATCTTGATTCTGATCTTTTCGTTGACTGCCACTTTTTTTCGCCTCCTTAGGTCGTAATTATTGGGGGCCGGAATTGAAATACCACACGCTCCCGTGTGTTTCCTGCTCTTAACAATAAAAAAACCCGAAATCCATGCGGATTCGGGTTACTGTTATCAGGACACAATTACAGACTTATAGCTTATTTAAGCTTTAAGAATGACACTAACTGTGCTCAAGTATTTCAGTCGCCCGGTTTAAAATCGGACATACTCCACGAAAATTACCCGGCATACCGCCGGCAACCTTTCGCTTCACCGCATATCTGTTGCAATCACGCTTGTATATTATACCATAAACGCAAAATGAATGCAATAGTGGTTTGTAACTGAAATTGTAAACTTTTTGTGAACGAATTAAATTAATTAATTTTATATATCTATCCTCCGATAAATGACGCCGGATTTAGATAGCCTCCGTCATATCTTATTTCGAAATGACAATGATTTCCGGTTGAATCTCCGGTTGTTCCCACAGCGGCAATAACGTCTCCGGCGGAAACAATATCTCCGGCGGAAACATAAACCTCGCTTGCATGACCGTAAAGTGTAACATAGCCGTTTCCGTGATCGATCATAACATAGTTTCCGTATCCTCCGTCGTTCCAGCCTGCGTCAATAACCGTTCCGCCGTCCGCGGCATATATGTCTGTTCCGCTGTCCGCGGCAATATCCATTCCCTTGTGACTTCTGTCGCTCATGAAGGGATCGCTGACATATCCGCCGTTTACCGGCCAGATAAAAGAGCCTGTAACAGCTTCAGAAGCGGTAACAGGTATGCTCTCGGTATAGAGGCCTTCATCGTCGACTTCCGCCTCAAACGTTTCAACGACCGGCTCAAGTATTGTTTCAGACTCTTTAAGCTTTCTTGAAACTTCTACACCGTCTATATAAGTCACCTCGTAACGGCTTATCCGCTTTCCCTTTTCACCGGTTTCTTTTACAGCGTCGTCTCCGCTGTAAAAGCCTCCCGCCATAAGGATCTCATAATCAAGCTCTTCTTCTTCTGTTACCTCGCAGGTATACTTGACCGGAAGAACCGACACCGTTTCCTTGACTCTTACAGATTCTCCTTCTTTCAGATCCTCAGAACCGTCCTCTATTTCCGGATTAAGCTCCTTTATATCCTCTACCGACATATCAAAGTCTTCTGCAAGCTTTTCCGCGGTATCGCCGTCATCGGCAGTATACTCCTTAACAACCTCCTTTTCACCGGTAAGGTAGTCGGTCATATCCTCCATAGAAACTAGAGCGGCCGAACGGTATACTCCCTGCTTGAGATCAGTTTCAACAGCGTAATCAGCTTCAATTATATTTTCATCCTCGCGGTAATCCTCAAGCAGAAGATTCAATTCCTCTTCTATATGATCCCGGCTGACTACCGCTCCGATAAATTCGTCGTCTATATATACTCCGCACGCCTCCACCAGTTCGGCGCCGATGTTTTCAGTTACGGCTATTCCGCTTTCGGGAAGTCTGGTTTCAACAAATCCGGTTTCGCCTTCAACAACTCCTCTGGGAGAAAGCACAGCCGCCGCTTCCGGATTGCTATCGTATTCTACTGAATCTCCGTACTGCATTTCAGCAGCCCAGCAAACGCTTCCCGCAAGGAATATGACAGTCAGCAGCGGTGCGGCGCAGTTCATGAGAAATGCATATATTCTTTTCTGACGCTTTTTATTGTTTTCTTTCAGGCAAACGTCTTTGTACTCAATATCCTGATTAAGACGTTTCTGATTCATAATAACAGCTCCTTTCGATACCAGTAACAAAAAATTACAATTGTTACAATTCAGTAACATTACAAAGCTATTATAACAAGTAAACAATAAAATGCAAGTCGATTTGTATACATTTTCCAGAAGTCGACGATATTTCGTCAGTCTGCACAAATATACATGTCAATATTTATTTCATATGCCAGGAATAATCCAGCATTTCGACAGTATAGTTTTCCAGCGCGTTCAGAAGCGGCAAAACATCCTTTCTTGCGTCTGCCAGATTATGTTCCTTATAGTTACCGCATTCCTCCTCGGAACAGCCCGGTATCCTGTCGTCGTATTCAGATATAAATTTATATGCGTCCCTGACAAGCTTAATAGCCGCCTCATGCGCAAGTCCTCTTGTGAGAAGATAAAAACCTGTACGGCAGCCCATAGGTCCTACATATATAATGCCCTTTTTAAATTCAGAGCTCCTGGCATAGGTAGCAAAAAGATGTTCAATCGTATGCATGGACGGTGTCTTAAGATAAACTCCCCCGTTAGGCTTCACCATTCTCAGATCATAGGTAACTATATCCCCGTCTATTCTTGATATGTACATTCCCACATTAATTTTTCTGTGATCCACCTGAAAACTTGCTATTTTTTCCATGATAATCTCCTTTCAGCCCTTTTTTAACGGCCGTTAATTATAATATAAGCTTTTTCATATCTTCCCGAAGCTCGGATTCAACCCTGACGTATTCGCCGCTCATGGGATCTTTAAAAGTAAGAACGCCGCAGTGAAGCGCCTGATAACGGATAAATTCGGCGCTTCCACCATAAAGGCTGTCGCCGGCTAAAGGATAACCGATATGAGAAAAATGTACTCTTATCTGATGAGTTCTGCCGGTTTCAAGCTTTATTTCAAGAAGCGTAAATCGAGAGTTGCCGGCTATAGCCTTATAATGAGTTACCGCTCTCTGACCGTCCTGCCTGACAACTCTCCTGATGATAGAATCACGTTCCCTTGCTATTGGCAGATCAATTGTTCCGCTGTCTTTAAGACTTCCCTGTATTACGGCATAATATATTTTTTCAATCCCGCGCTGTAGCGCGGCGGCGGCAAACGGGTTTTTAGCGGCGGCGCAAAGTCCGGAGGTATCCCTGTCAAGTCTGTTGACAGGTCTGAATCTGACGCCGGGATAATCCGCGGAAAAGCAGTTTCCTAAAGTGTCTCCCTGATGCTTTACCGACGGATGGACAGGCATACCGACAGGTTTGTCATAAACTACCAAACTTTCATTTTCAAAAACCTTAGGCACGTCAAGCTCGGAATTTCCCTCCAAAAAGCCTTCGCTGTCTTTGGAAAGGAGAACGACTATGTCGCCGGGTTTTATTTTTACCGTAACCTTCGACTGAACTCCGTTTACAGTTATCCCGTTTTCACATCTTTTAAGCTTAGCCAAAAGCCGTTTTGAAATCCCGCAGTCATGGATAAGAAAATCCTTCAGAACGGCATTATATTCAGAAATAAAGCTCAGCTCTGTTTTTAACGGCATAATTGATTACCGTCCCTTCCGGATATGTCTGTATAGGAATTTTTCTGCGCGAATACCGCCGCCGACATTACGGCGGACGGTATCACGAATGGTATAGTAACCACGGGAAGCATAGCCGGAACAAAGCTTAGTATAAGCCTTATAAACTCAAGCTTTTTACCCTTCATACAGACAGAGGATTCTTTCAGCACTTTAAGCGGATTTTTATCAGGATGGCCGATAAACATAAACGGAGCCAGCGCCATCGAAGCCGCCGTGCTGAAATAAAGTCCTATAAGGACTATCCCCAGCATAAAAAACTGAAACACCGCAAATACGGTAAACGATTCGCTAAGACCTGTATTCCCGTAAAGCAGAACATAAGCGGCCGTCCAGCAGAAGGCCGTCGGAAAAAGAGAAAAAAAGCTTTTTATCCACATAGCGGCGTAAAGCAATGCCGCGCGGCAGTTCAGACGAAACCCGGAATAAAGCTTCAGCAGACTTCTGTTATCCTCTCCGCACGCCGTCTGAAAAAACCACCAGAAACCGCCGGTAAGAAACGGCGTTGTCAGCAAAAAGCAAAGCGCCGTTACAGCGGCCTTCAGAAGTCCTGAAATCAGCGATCCGGCATATCCGGACCAAAAATATGCCATCAGAAGCTCCGCAGCCTTAAACGATAAATATACGAAAAGACAAAGCGCGGTTACTATAAACGCTTCACAATAACAGCCCTTTAGATTTTTTCTGGCAATATGCCTGTATTCCGATATTTTCATATTAGTCCTCCGAACACGTTTGAATTTCCGTCAGAAACGGTATGTAATCATTCCTTATAATAGGGTATTTTCCCAAGTATCTCAAACGCCTGCGACTGCTGCCACATCTTAGCCGTAACTATAATTTCAAAACCCTCTCCGGGAGCGCAGACAAGCTCCTTGGGACTTATCTTCGGAAGACCGAAAGCGGAAAGCATATTGGTTATGATTCCCGAATGAGTAACAACGGCGCAGTGAGTAAGCTCCTCGTCCATCATATCGGTAATTATTTCATGCATTCCTTTGAAAAGCCTAAGCAAAAGCTCCTCCATACTTTCTCCTCCGGGAGGACGCTTGTCAGTTCCGCCTTTGAGCCATTCCTTATAATCCGTTCTGTCTATAAGCTCGTTTACACTCTTTCCGTCAAATTCGCCGAAATCAAGCTCTGTTATATTTTCAACGATCTGCACCTCTCTGTAAGGAAAAAGTATTTCGGCTGTTTCCAGACATCTTTTCATTGGACTTGAATATACTCTCTGAACCTTCGGATAATCAAATTCGTCCGTTTTATTGACAAGCTGGCTTATTCCTTTCTGCGAGAGCGAATAATCAGATCTGCTTCCTATGTATACGCCCGAATCGTTTGCAGATGTAAGACCGTGTCTTACTATGCTTAATCTGTAACCCTTCATTTATCAATCTCCTTTTTTACTATAAGGATAAAATACCCCTTTGCAGACACTCAACCGCCTTTTATATTGGTTATTATGCACTAAAAAAGCGGCGCAAATTCGCTGCGTTAATAGATTCTACAAATTTCGGCATAAAGTACGCTGAAATATGTTATAAATGTCATCTTTACTTTTTTATACAGTCTGTTATATAATTTTAATATGACTTATAAATTTCAAAAAGAAACGGAGGATGTTTATGAACGCCGATTTTCCTCGGATAATTACGCTTATACGTAAGGAAAGAAAAATAAGCCAGAAGCAGGCGGCGGCGGACCTTGGAATTTCACAGGCGCTTTTATCCCATTACGAAAAAGGCATCAGAGAATGCGGACTTGAATTTTTATCAAGAATAGCCGACTACTATCACGTTTCCTGCGATTATCTTCTCGGCCGCTCGCCGTCTCCGCAAAAGCAGGTGAGCTCTTCCTCCGAGATTTCTCCGGATAAAAACGGTATACGGAAAATGATATACGACTCTGAGGATATACTGCTCAGTCTCTGCGAGGAAAACGGAGCTACCGAAAACGCCGCAGGTTATATAAACGCCTGTATATATAAGCTGCTCCGTATAATTTACAATTCAAATCCCGAAAATGATATGAACGCTTTCAGGATCTCGTCGGAAGAATCAGAATTTTTAAGCGACTGCATTATTTCTAAGGAATGTGCCGATTTAAAGAAACGATGTTCAAAAAACACCTTGAAAATTACCGTTTCAGAGCTTTCCAAAAACTTTCCCGATTCTCATTCTCTTTTATCTCTCATAAAATTGAACGAAGAGAAAATTGCTTGCCTTAACAAAAACGGCTGAATTTTCATTCCGGTTATTAATTATATCATTTTTAGAACTAAAAAAAAAGAGGTTTTTCATGATTTCTAAAAAAATCGCAGGAATAACTGCCGCCGTCCTCGCTTTTTCAGCATTTTTCGCCTCAGTTTTAATCGTATCCAAAAAAGCGTTTTCCGAAAAAAAGGAAAATTATGATTTTAAATCAGACTTTTTTGCGATGGACACTCTTGTTTCCGTCCGCAGCCGCAGCAATATCACAGAGGATATATCGGAAATTTTCAGAGATTATCAGGATTCTCTTGATTTCAATGATGAAAAAAGCGAAACCTTTCTTCTTAACGAAAACGGTTACATAAACGCCTCCGGTATTCTGAGAAATACGGTCAGTAAAACTCTGGAACTCAACAGAGATTACGGCGGGCTGACCGATATTACAATCGGCAGACTCACAGACCTTTGGAACATAACCGGCGATAACCCGTCCGTCCCGCCGGAAAATGATATTGCGACCGCGCTTTCTTCTGTAGGAACGGAAAATATAATTCTAAACGGAAATGATATAACTTTAAAAAACAACGCCGCTCTTGATTTCGGCGCAGTTGGCAAGGGTGCGGCGCTTGACGCGTGTCTTTCCTATTTAAACGAAAACGACTGCAAAAAAACTTATATATCAACAGGCTCGTCCGTCCTTTTTTACGGAGACGGCCGCTTTGACGTAAGCATTACAAATCCCGGAGGAGGACTCCTCGCCGAGGTCAAAACTAATCAGGGATTTCTATCCACTTCCGGCGGCTATGAACGATACTTCGAAGCTAACGGTAAAACCTATTGCCACATCATAGATCCGAAAACCGGCTATCCTGCGGAAACAGATCTTACGACCGTTACCGTATTCTGTGACAGCGGCATTGAATCCGACTTTCTTTCAACAATGATATTTTTGGACGGAAGCGAAAATATCGGAAAATATCTTAATTCAGATAATTTCAAGATATTCGCCGCTGATAAAAATAAAAAGCTCTATATCAGCGAAGGGCTTGAATACGAGGTTTATGATGAAACGTTCGGCCGCTAAAAGGCTTATCAGAAAACGGGACGCGGCAATAATAATCATGATCCTTTTAACGGGAATAATCTGCTTTGCAGGATATAAGCTTTTTTCGCCAAGCGGCAGAACCGCGGTCATAACAATAAACGGAAAGACAGCAGAGAAACTTAGCCTGACAGAATCCGGCGGCAGAGATATAACGTTAAAGGAAGCCGAAGGTATCGTTATTGAAATAAATAACGGCAGGATAAGAGTAAAAAGCGCCGATTGTCCCGATAAAATATGCGTAAACACCGGTTATATCTCAAAGGTCGGCGAAAGAATTGTATGTTTGCCGAAAAAACTTATTATAGAAATTAAAGCGGAGGAATAACCATGAAAAGCAGAAATACCGCACTGTGCGGACTTCTTCTGGCTTTGTCCGCCGGAATATCCGCTGCGGAAAGCCTGATACCTCTTCCGCTTGGAGTAAAGCCCGGTTTTTCAAATCTTCCGGTAATGTACTCAATGGCAGAACAGGGTGCGAAATACGGTTTTGCAATATGTATTTTAAAATCTGTTTTTGTTTTATTGACAAGAGGCGTCGCCGCTTTTTTAATGTCGCTTTCAGGCGGTACGCTTTCATATATAATAATGCTTCTGCTTTACAGAAAAACAGAAGCTTCCCTTATGCTTATAAGTATTGCCGGAGCTCTGGCTCATAATGCCGGTCAGCTCTGCGCGGCGTCTGCAATCATGAAAACAGCCGCTGTTTTCGGTTACAGTCCGGTCATGATAATTTCCGGATGTATTGCCGGAGCCGTTACAGGAGCTGTTCTAAAGCTGCTGCTTAACGCAATGCAAAGGGACAATAACAAACAAGGAGGAAATTAATGAAAAAGCTAAACGGAATACGTTTATCTCACCGCAAGGGCACGTCGTCCTCACAGACATCGGATATTCCCTTGCCGCCGAAGGTCACAATACCAATGCTCATGAATATGGGCGCGGCCTGCGTTCCGCAGGTAAAACCAGGGGATATAGTTTCAGTTGGGCAGAAAATCGGCGATACCGACGCCTTTATGTCCGTTCCGGTCCACTCTTCCGTTTCGGGAAAGGTCGTATCAATAACCGAAACGACTCTCGCAAACGGAGCCGTATGCAAAGCCGTCGTTATAGAAACCGACGGGTTACAGACAATTTCGGAAGAGGTCGCCCCGCCTGCCGTAAGCTCTAAAGAGGAATTTATAAAGGCTCTCAGGGAAAGCGGTATAACGGGACTGGGAGGCGCCGGATTTCCCACTCATATAAAGCTTAATCCGAAGACGCCTGTCGATACCCTGATAATAAACGCCGCTGAATGCGAGCCATACATAACCTCTGATCATCGCCAGATGCTCGAGGATCCCGATTCTATAGTCAACGGTATACTTACCGTTATGAAATATCTTAATATCAGAGAAACAATAATCGGCATAGAAAATAACAAGCCGGACGCAATTAGTCTACTTACTGAAAAAACCGCCTCTTATAAAAATATATCCGTTATGTCTCTGTCCTCCAGCTACCCGCAGGGCGCAGAAAAGGTATTAATTTACAATACAACGGGACGTATCGTTAAAGAAGGACAGCTCCCGTCAGATACGGGCGCAGTAGTGCTTAACGTTTCAACAGCGGCGCAGATATCCCAATATCTTAAAACCGGCATGCCTATAGTAAAACGCCGTATTACAGTAGACGGGGACACTATCGGAAAACCATGCAATATTTTCGCACCGATAGGAACACCGTTTTCAGAGATACTTTCCTTTGCACAATGCGATACGGAAAAGCTCCGCAAGCTGATTGCAGGCGGTCCTATGATGGGTTCCTGCGTTTATGATCCGGAAACTCCCGTGGTAAAGGGTACTAACGCTATTCTTGCTTTTAATAAATATTCCCAGCCGACCGTTACAAACTGCATTCGCTGCGGCAGGTGCATAAGAGCCTGTCCTTTCATGCTAATGCCCGCTGAAATGGAAAAGGCATACAGAAAACGGGACATAGAAACGCTTAAAGCATTGAAAGTTACCTTATGCATGAACTGCGGCTGCTGTACATACGTCTGTCCGGCAGGACGCAAGCTTGCAGAAACAAATCAGCTCGCTAAGGCGCTCATTCCAAGAAATTGACAGAAAGGAAGATTCTAACGTTGAATATATTAAAAATCTCCCCTCCGCCTCATGCAAAAGGCAGTATGTCTACTCAGAGAGTTATGCTGTGCGTTATTCTGGCGCTTATGCCGTCGGTTATTTCTGCCGGCTATTATTTCGGTCTGAGGGCGATAATGCTTATTGCATTATGTATACTGTCCTGTGTTTTATTTGAGGGATTAACACGGATTATAATGAAAAAGGAACAGACCATAGGCGACATGAGCGCCGTTTTGACTGGAATTCTGCTTGCTCTCAACCTGCCCGTTACGCTGCCGTTCTGGCAGGCGACGATCGGCTGCTTTGTGGCAATTGTAATAGTAAAACAGCTTTTCGGCGGTCTGGGGCAAAATTTTGCCAATCCGGCAATCGTGGGCAGAATCGTTCTTATGCTGTCGTTTACTTCAAATATGACAACATGGGCGCTGCCTAAATACTACAATAGCGACGGAACGCTTTCAGTTTCGGCAGATTATGTAAAAATCGGCAGCAGTAAAATTGTTACCGGCGCAACTCCCCTTGTAACAGGCGACGCCTCCTATAAGGATCTATTCTTAGGAAACGTCGGCGGCTGTATCGGAGAAACCTGCGCGCTGGCTCTTATAATCGGCGGCGTTTACCTGATAATAAGAGGAATCATATCGCCCGTAACGCCTGTCGCTTTTATCGGAACCGTGGCTCTCTTAGACCTCGTTGCCGGAAACGACGTAATTTACAATATGCTTGCCGGAGGACTTCTCCTCGGAGCGTTTTTCATGGCTACCGACTATGTAACCACCCCGATTACCGGCAAGGGAAAGCTTATTTTTGGAATAGGCTGCGGTCTTATAACGTTTCTTATAAGACAATTCGGCAGCTACCCGGAGGGAGTGTCATTCTCAATACTTCTCATGAATATAGTTACGCCTTATATTGACAGATTTACAATGACTAAACCCTTCGGAGCTAAAAAGGAGGTCGGAGAAAAATGAAAGAAAAGATAATGCCTCCTCTCGTCCTTATGCTTATATCGGCAATAGTCTGCGCCCTGCTGGTCGCGGCAAATGCGGCTACTAAGGACAAAATCGTTCAGGCGCAGGAGGATAAATTCAGCAAATCCATTTCAGACACGTTCGGCAAGGCGGATTACACGACTGTTGATTTAAGTATAGACGGAATAGATTCTGTCACCAAAGATGAAAACGGCAGAATAATATTTGAAATAACTGCCGACGGCTATGCAAAGGGAGGACTTCACCTTCTTATCGGATTCGACAATCAGGGCGCCGTCGAGGGAATAAGCTTTCTGTCTATCGACGAAACTCCCGGTCTCGGAACCAAGGTTCAGGACGACGAAAGCTTTACGGAACAGTTCAAGGGCGTTTCCTCAGCGGATTATGATTTCAGCGTTATTACCGGAGCAACGTATTCGTCAAACGGTATGAAATCGGCCGTCGATCAGGCTCTCAAGGCATATAACGAACACAAGGAGGAAATTTTAAATGGGTAATCTTAAAGAATTAACCAAAGGTCTTATAAAGGAAAACCCTACCCTTGTGGGACTTCTTGGAATGTGTCCGACGCTCGCCGTAACAACTCAGGCCGTAAACGGAATCGGAATGGGGCTTGCGACCGCCTTTGTTCTGGTAGGCTCAAATATAGTTATTTCTCTTCTGAAAAGGATAATTCCAAAGGCTGTCAAACTGCCCTGCTACATAGTTATCATAGCAGGCTTTGTAACGCTGATAAGCTTTCTGCTTCACGGCTTTATACCAAGTCTTTACGACGCTCTCGGAACGTTTCTGAATCTTATTACGGTTAATTGCATTATTTTAGGACGCGCAGAAATGTTCGCCTGTAAGAATAAGGTTATACCGTCGGCTCTTGACGGTCTTGGCATGGGACTGGGCTTTACTCTCGCGCTATTTGCAATGGGTTCAATAAGAGAAATTTTCGGATCAGGATCATGGATGGGGATCGAATTGCCGTTTATCAGCCAGCCTATGTCCGTATTTGTAATGTCAGCAGGCGGTTTTTTCGTGCTCGGCGTTATTATTGCGCTTGTCAATAAGCTTGCCGGAAGAAAGCCGCCGCAGAAAATAGGCTGTGCGGGCTGTCCTAACGCCGCAAGCTGCTCCGGCAGAAAAGGAGGAGAAGAATGAAAGAAATTTTCGTTATCATGATATCGGCGGTATTCGTCGACAATTTCGTGCTGTCGAAGTTTATGGGTATCTGTCCCTTTCTCGGCGTTTCAAAAAAGCTTTCATCGAGCCTTGGAATGGGTGCGGCGGTTATTTTTGTAATGACCTGCGCGACCGCTATTACATATCCGGTTTACTGGCATGTTTTAGTTCCAAATAAGCTTGAATACTTAAATACCGTTGCGTTTATCCTCATAATAGCTCTTTTTGTACAATTAGTTGAAATAGCTCTAAAAAAAGTAATGCCTCCTCTTTATAATTCTCTAGGGGTTTATCTGCCGCTTATAACTACTAACTGCGCCGTACTCGGAGTAACCCTTCTGAATATCGACAACGGATACACTTTCCTGCAATCAGTCGTAAACGCGGTATTTGCCGGAGCGGGCTTTTCACTCGCGCTTATCCTGTTTTCAGGAGTACGTTCCAGGCTTGAAACCGCCGACATACCGGCAACCTTCAAGGGAATTCCGTCAACGCTTATTGCCGCCTCAATCGTCTCGTTAAGCTTTATGGCTTTTTCGGGACTGATAAGCTGAGTGAAAGGGGTGTAAACAATGTCAACATATTTAATACCCGTTATTATTTTTGCGGTTCTCGGACTTGCAGCCGGAATACTACTCACAGCCGCCGCTAAAATCTTTTATGTCAAAACAGACGAAAGAATAGAGAAGATAGGCGATTCCCTGCCTCAGGCAAACTGCGGCGCGTGCGGATACGCGGGCTGCTCCGACTATGCAAACGCAATCGTAAACGGCAACGCTCCCACTAATCTGTGCAAGCCCGGAGGAACCGAGGTAAGCCGTAAAATCAGCTCGATCCTTGGAACGGAGGTGTTGGAGGTCCTACCTGAAACCGCTGTGGTACACTGCCGGGGGAACTGTGAAGCCGTTAAAAAGAGATTTGAATTTGACGGAATCCAAAGCTGCGCCGCGGCAAAGAGATTTTACAGCGGTGAAAAATCGTGTTCTTACGGCTGCCTGGGCTACGGCGACTGCGTAAGCGTCTGCGACGAGCGCGCAATAGAAATTGTAGACGGCGTGGCAGACGTAACCGGAGTATGCGCGGCATGCGGAAAATGCGTTAAGGTCTGTCCGAACGGGCTTATTTCAATAAAACCCGTTGCAAAACACATCGACGTAAAATGCTCGTCGAAGGATAACGGCAAGGCAACTAAGCAGGCATGCTCAAACGGCTGTATCGGCTGTAAAATATGCGAGAAAAAATGTCTGAGCGGAGCTATAAGGGTGGTTGACTTTCACGCGGTTATAGATTACAATAAATGTACCGGCTGCGGAACCTGCTACGACGCATGTCCGACCGGAGCTATAACCAACTGCGAGGATTTTTAAATGAAAAAGTTTATTTCAATAATGCTTACGGCTTTGCTTATCGCCAGCTTAAGCTCATGCGGAGACGATAGTGAAGAAAATGAAAAAGCGTACGGCAATTTCAAAAGCTATATCTCCGAAAACGGTACCGAACAGGATTATTATATTCAGATTTCAAAAACTGCCGATTCTGCAAACGTACTTACCGAAGCGTCCAGACTAGGCGACGACTGCGCCTTCATGGAATATGACGCAAGCGGATCTATAAGATATTACAGAAATAACGCTCTTACCGTTATTTCCGGGGCAACCTTTTACTATCCGGACACCGCAGACGCGTCATGGGATGACTTTGAATACGAATCTCTCAATGAAAAATACAGGGATATACTCTTACGTCTTATTGAAACAGACGGGGAAAGGTCTATAGAAAGAAGCTCTACGGGTAATAAAAACATGCCGTACAAATTTAGCGTAAAATATAATCCTGAAGAGCTTGATACAAAATCCATATTTTCAAATAGCGGAAACTTCGGAATAGTCAGCGTAAAGTTTGAATCAGATAAGGATTTTGAGAAATTCAGCGAGGTATCGGTAAGCTGTCAATATGATTACGACGGCGTTATATATCTTTATTCCGTGACCTTCGGAGAGCCTGACCAACCGGACAGCGAAGGAAAAAACGGACAGCGTCCTGAGGATATACAGAAAATATACGAATCTTATAAAAATAAAACCGTCCCAACAGACAGCGGTTCACTTTACGGACAATAACTTAATAAAATAAAAGCGGACTTCAAAAGAAGTCCGCTTTTAATATTACTTTGCCATTCCAAGAAAAGCCGCTCCTATTATTCCGGCGTCATTTCCGAGCTTTGCAATTACTATTTCTGTATTTTTCGGAGAATTTCTCGTGTAAACCTCTTTTTTAACAAGTGCCCTGACCGGAAGAAGCAGCGGATCTCCCTCATTGCATACGCCGCCGCCTATACATAAAATGTCGGGCTGGAAAATATTAATAGTGTTGGTTATTCCGGCCGCAAGATACTTTATGAATTTATCAACTACCGCCTTTGCGGTTTTGTCGCCCATTCTCATAGCGTCAAAGGACGTTCTTGCCGTAACCTTGCCGTTTCTCTCGGCAGTTATCTTGTGCATAAGCGTATCCTTGTCATTATCCATAGCTTCTTTGGTCATTCTTATAAGTCCTGTCGCCGAAGAGAAAACCTCAAAACAGCCTCTTCTTCCGCAGGCGCACTCGGGGCCGTCTACCTCGATAACCGTATGTCCTATTTCAGCGCCGGCAAAGTTTGAGCCTGAATAAATCCTGCCGTCTATAATGATTCCGCCGCCAACGCCGGTTCCAAGCGTTATGCAGACTGCATTCTTAGCTCCCTTTGCAGCGCCGGCCACATATTCGCCGTAAGCCGCAGCATTAGCGTCGTTTTCAATAAATACCGGCTTATCTATGTATTCCTTGATATAATCGACCATCGGAGTATTGTCAAAGCCGAGATTACAGGAATATTCTATAATTCCTTTTTCACTGTTGGCTATGCCCGGAGTACCGATGCCAACCCATTCAATCTGATTCATATCAAGACCGGCTTCCTTTACGGCCTGCACCGAAACCCTTGCCATGTCGGCCGCAATTTCCTTTTCGGGCCTGGGCAGATTGGTTTTTGTACTTGCCTTTGAAATAATTTTATAATTTTCGTCCACCACTCCGGCTACAATATTTGTTCCTCCAAGATCAATACCAATATAATATTTCATAATGAACTCCATTCCGCCGCCTTTTTTGATTATATATATGGCGCCGGAAATCTCCAAGCGGCAAAAAAATTTCCGGCAAAAACTACGTCCTTAATCCTCAGGACGAATTAAAATAAACGCTTATTTTTCAGCAATATCTCCCATTACAATACCGCGGCCGTTTGTCGCAAAATAGACTCTGCCGTATATTTCACTGTCTCCGGTAATGGATAGGGTAAGATTGCCGAACAAATGGCGCTCATCGTTTATTCTTTCCCATGTCTTGCCCTTGTCTTTGGAACGGTAAATACCGTCGCCCTGCTCTTCGGTAGAACCCATTGCATATATTACCATATATTCGCCGTCCTTTTCAGGCGCTCCGAAGCCCATTGCCCTGCAATTGAAATTTTTTATAGATTCAAACGACTTTCCGCCGTCCTCAGTATGCATGATAAGCCCGTTATTGTAAACCCAGACATCGCCTTCCTTATCTCCCGTTACGGCGATAGAAGCGTTTTCCATTACCATCTGTCCGGTTGAAGCAAAGTTATTGCCGCCGTCCTCGGAAATGTAAAACATTCCGTCGCAGACAGCATAATATTTGCTTGGATTTACCCTGTCGGCAGCAATCGTCGAGCCGTAGCCCAGTCCGCCTACATTATACCATGTCGCGCCCATATCGAATGTTATGTAAGGCTTTCCTGTATTTGAAGCCGGAGTCCATATAAACGAGCTTCCGTCCGCCGCCATTGCGACAGTTCCGTCCTGAGCAGATTCAGGCAGAGCCGCGCACTTGTTCCATGTCGCGCCGCCGTCTGTGGTATATCTCAGACTTCCGTTCATATCTCCGCACATTACAGCCTTGTTAGGATCAATCCATGAACAGTCAATATCCGACGGATCGCCGTCCTTCATAAAGCGAGTATCGTCCGGACACTTTGTAACGTCAAGATGTGAAAATCCGGTCAGATCCCCCATTATAGAATAAAGCTGAGGACCGCCCGCAGGAGGCGAAACCATCTTATAAACCGCAGTTTCCTCAAGCCCGTAAGCATGGAACTTTACAGTTACAGGAGTACCCGTTCCCAAAGCGGTAATATTTTCCGTAGCATAAATCGTCGCGCCGGTTCCGTACATTACCTCGTCCGAATTAAAGGGATTTATATTGATATCGGACGTCCACCAGCCAAGCTTAGCCTCGTCGTTGCCCCATTTCAGCCAGTCAGCTTCAGACGTATCCATCACATAATTTTTATTTGTATCAAAGAAGGCCGACCACGTTGCTCCGCCGTCAGTAGTACGGTAAATATTATCTCCCTTATCGCTCCAGAAGCCTACCGTTGAAACGACGACCGTATCGGGATTCTGAGCGTCAACCGATACCCCGCTGAACCCGCCGTATCTTCCATCGTTCAAAGCGGGAGTAATGTCTGAAAACGTACCTGCCGCCATATCATAAGCATATACTTTTCCATTTTCCGGAGAAAGGTTTGGACCGCAGTTGTCGCTGTAGGTTATATACATTTTGCCGTTTGAGGAAATATCCGCCTGAAGAGGATACATTCCCTTTTCATTTTCCGGCAGCGCCGTCCATGTTTCGCCATTGTCGGACGACTTATATATGCACTGTCCGTTTATCTCGGCTACGCCCGCATACATATCGTCAGAATTCGGATCAAACTCAATCCACATTATTCCCATATTCACACTTTCCTGATTATAGGTACCCTTTGTAGGGAAGGAAGTAACCTCAGACCATGTTTTGCCGTAATCAGACGATTTCCACAAGCCGTTGCTCCTGCTTCCGAAAAAAACGTTTTTATTGTCCTTGGGATCAACCGCAAGACGTTCGCCGACGCCGCGTCCGGACTGGTTTCCTCCGCAGCCGAATTCCAGATCGAATCTTGTCCATGTTTCACCGTAATCGTCAGAACTGAATATTGCGCCGTTTGACGTATCCATATAGGTACCGCCCGCAATATAAACCCTTTTCGGATCCACCGGATCGGCGCAGATACTTTCTATTCCGATGAGATTCCATTCATCAGATCCCAGAAAATCAGTTATAGCCACCCATTTTGATTCTGAATCTACCCAGCGGTAAGCGCCGCCTATATCGGTTCTTGCATAGGCAAGTCCCTCTTCGGCCTTGCTGTATTCCATACCTGTTACATAGCCGCCGCCGCCTATTGCCACATTGCTCCATTTATAATCCACGGAAGCCGCGGATTTTCCGTCCTCCTTGCCGGAGCAGCCCGAAAACGCAGCGCTTATCATAAACGCTGAAGCCATAACGGCAAGTATTTTTTTGATTTTCATTTATTACTTTCCTCCTGTAAATATATAAAAGCTCTAAGCCTTGACGCAGACCATTGCAGCGTATGCCGGAAGCTCCGTTTTGCCGCTGTAGATATTTTCGCTTATAAGATCCCGAAGCGGATACGGCAATATAATTTCCCGCGTTTCATTCATAAAATTCTGTATGAATATATATTCCGTACCGTCCTCCGACGTTCTCATTCCGGTTGTAACGCCGTGCGGCAGATCGGCTTCAAGACATTTTCTTATACATAGCTCCTTGCAAAGCGCGGAATAAAATTTATCTGAAAATTCAGAATTCATAAAGGTCGCCTGATAATAAGCGCGTCCCTTTCCATAGCTGTTTACCGTAAACGCAGGGGACCCCGCATAGAAATCCTCCTTATACCTTCCGAGAACCTCCGCGGCTTTAACGTTTATAATCTCACAGAGCTTCGACGTTTCATATTCTCCCTCAAGACCGCTTTTTCCGTCAAATAAAACATGATTTCTCTGATAATCATAAAGCCCGTCAATATCTTCAAATACAATTCCCAGCATATCCGACAGACCGTCGGCAGGAGTTTCGCCCAGATAGCAAAGATCGGTTTCACTCGCCATACCGCAGAAATAAGTTACAACAGCGACGCCGCCGTTTTCAACGAATTTCATCAGTCTTTCGGCAAAGCTCCCCCTAAGCATATATGGCATAGGCACGCATACAAGCTTATATTTATCAAGGCTTGCGTCCATGTTTATAACATCGACGGGTACCCCCTGCTTCCAGAATGATCCGTATGTCTGTAAAATCTGATCAATATAGCCCATTCCTTCGTTTCTGGGTCCCTTTCCGTCATCAATCGCCCACTTATTTTCGACATCGTATATAATTGCAGTTTCAGATATGACCTCCGAATTCAGCACATCTCCGAGCTTTTCCAAAGCTTTTCCCGTTCTGCAAACCTCAAGAAAAATTCTTGATTTTTCCGATCCGTTGTGACCTACGACCGCACTGTGAAATTTCTCCGCCGAGCCTCTGCTCTGCCTCCATTGAAAATACTGGCAGCTGTCAGAACCGTGCGCTATAGCCTGAACGGCGGTAAGCAGATTCATTCCCGGACGCTTATGACGGGAAACACCGCACCAGTTTGCGGTACTCGGCGTATTTTCCATCATAAGAAACGGCTTCTGCTTCATTGAACGCATAGCGTCATGCCAGCAGGCGTTCCACACAGCGTTGCCGGAGTCGTCATTTCCTCCGTTATGCCACATAGGGTAGGAATCCCATGAAACAATGTCTATAAAATCCGCAAATTTCCAGTAATCAATTCCGTCATAATACGCCATCATATTAATTGTTGCGGGAATTTTGGGATTTTCACTTTTTAGAGGTCTTATTTCTTCCCTGTAAAAATCAACAGTCTGCTCCGTACAGAACCGTTTCCAGTCCAGATTAAGCCCGTGAATGCATATTTCACCGTTCGGCGCGGGCGATTCGATTTCCTCCCAGTCCGAATAGGTATGACTCCAGAAGCAGGTCCACCACTGCTTATTCAAACTGTCGATATTACCGTATTTTTTCTTCAGCCATTTTCTGAATTCCGCTTGACACAGCTCGCAATGGCATTCGCCCTGAATTTCGTTGGAAACGTGCCACAGAATTACGGCAGGATGATTTGCAAAACGCTTTGCAAGCTCGGTATTAATCAGCCTTGTCTTCTCGCGGAATACCGGAGAGGTATAGCAATGGTTATGCCTTCCGCCCTGAAGATTTCTTACGCGGCTGCTTTCCACTCTGAGAATTTCGGGATATTTTTTTGCCATCCATGAGGGCTTTGCGCCGGTAGGCGTTGCAAGAACAGTATAAATTCCGTTATCATAAAGCCGGTTTATAACGCTTTCAAGCCAACCGAAGGTATAGACGCCCTCCTCAGGCTCAAGCGAAGTCCATGAAAATATACCGACTGAAACGCAGTTTATACCGGCCTTCTTCATTAATTCGATATCGCGCTCCAATATCTCGGGCATATCGAGCCACTGTTCGGGATTATAATCGGCTCCGTGCAGCAGAGCTTTAAGTCCAGTTATATTATTTTCACTCATAATTCCTCCGTTTACGTAAGCCTTGGGGCTGAATACATATATTTATATGATAAACCAAATCCAATTAATAGTCAACACTTTTTTTACATTTATTTTGTTACATTCTGCATAAATTATTACTATATATTTTAAGGACTGCGCCCATTGAAAACATGACGGTTATGTGATACAATAATAATTGACAATTTAAAACAGGAGTATAACCCGTATGACAGAAAACAAAAAGGAAGAATTCATTAATATTTATCGGGAAAATATCAGCCGTCCCGGCGCAGATAAGCTTTTGAATTATCTTTTATCGGATCAAAGCGATTTTTTTGAAGCTCCCTGCAGCACCCGATTCCACGGCTCATATGCCGGAGGTCTTGTCGAGCATAGTATCAACGTCTATAACTGCTTGAAGGATTATCTTCAGAGACCGCGCGCAAAAGAGCTTTACAGAATGGATTACAGCGAGGAAACCGTCGCTTTGGTATCGCTTCTGCACGACGTTTGTAAAATGAATTTTTATTCTGTGGATTACAGAAACGCTAAAAACGAGCAGGGAGTATGGGAAAAGGTTCCATATTATACCATTAACGACCGTCTGCCCTACGGACACGGAGAAAAATCAGTTTACATAGTTTCCGGCTTCATGAGAATTACCAGAGAAGAGGCTTTTGCCATAAGATATCATATGGGGTTTTCCGGAAACGAGGACAGAAACAGCATAGGCAGCGCGTTTGAAATGTTTCCTCTCGCATTTGCACTCAGCGTGGCCGATATGGAGGCTACCTATTATCTGGAAGCCAAATAAAAAGAAAGGTGAAAATAAATATGAGCAATCACTGGTATGACAACGCGATAATATATCACATATACCCTCTCGGCTTCTGCGGAGCGCCGAAAATCAATGAAGGAGGTCCTGTCGTATACCGGCTTGACAAGCTGCTTGACTGGATTCCTCATCTCAAAGAAATGAACGTTGACGCAGTTTATCTCGGTCCCGTCTTTGAATCGTCGGAACACGGCTACGACACCATAGATTATAAAAAAATAGACAGACGGCTCGGCGATAACGATTCTTTCAGAAGAATCTGCGAACAGCTTCACAATAACGGCATAAAAATAATACTTGACGGAGTTTTCAACCATGTAGGCAGAAGATATCCTCAGTTTGAAGACATTCGCCAGAACGGACCTTCGTCACAGTACTGCGGATGGTTCCAGAATCTGAATTTCGACGGAAAAAGTCCCTGCGGAGACGATTTTTGGTATGAAGGCTGGAACGGTCATTATAACCTTGTAAAGCTCAATCTTAGAAATCCCGGCGTATGCGATCATCTCATAGACGCTGTAAACTACTGGATAGAGGAATTCAAAATAGACGGTATACGCTTTGACGCCGCCGACTGTATTGAGTTTGATTTCTTTAAAAGAATAAGAAGCTTCTGTAAAGGCAAAAACCCTGAATTCTGGCTTATGGGAGAAATCATTTTCGGAGATTATAAGCGCTGGGCTAATCCGGAAATGCTGGACAGCGTTACCAATTACGAATGCTACAAGGGAATTTACTCCTCTCATAATACTAAAAACTATTTCGAGATAGACTATTCTATAAACCGTCAGTCAGGCAGCAACGCTATTTACCCCGGGTTAAACCTATATAACTTTGTCGATAACCACGATGTAAACCGTATTGCAAGCACGCTGCAGAATCCTGAGCATATTTATAACGTATACACATTGCTATACTCCATGCCGGGCATTCCCTCTATATATTACGGAGGAGAATTCGGAATCAAAGGCATAAAGGAAAACAACTCCGACGATAACCTTAGACCATGCCTTGACCTTGACAATATACCGGATAAAAATATGCGGCTTTATGAGCACATTGTTAAGCTCGGAAGAATTTATAAAGCATTTCCAGCTCTGAGAACGGGAAAATATTTCACTATTCTTATAAAAAATCAGCAGATGCTATTTTTAAAGGAATTAAACGATCAACAGGTTTTTGTAGCGCTGAACCTTGAGGATAAGGAATACGAGCTTTCCTTCTCCACCAACAGAACCGCTCTGGTAGACGCATTGAGCGGCAGACAGGTAAGCGTTGGGAATGGCGCGGCCTCAGTTAAAATGCCGCCTTACTCCTCAATGATTATTGTAGAGGATAATATTCTTAATAAGGAACCAATAGCTTCTGCCGAGGATTCGTGCAAGGAAACAGAAATAGTAGTCGGAGGCAAATACCGCCATTACAAAGGAAACGAATATGAAATTGTCTGCGTGGCAAAGCAAAGCGAAACCCTTGAAGAGCTTGTTATCTACAAGTCTCTTGAAAACGGCGGGATATGGGCAAGACCGAAATCGCTGTTTACCGGAATTACAGAGGGACGTCCCAGATTCACAAGGATAGATTAAAAATAAAACGCGATAAAAAGCCGGCTGTCTTGGAAATGACAGCCGGCTTTCATCATTATTTATTCAATAAATTTCAGCGATATCGGATAAAGCTATATGATATTTTGAAAATCTGTCCTCATGATACGACAGGACTGACGAGCTGAATTCAGCAATGCTTTCGCCCGCGCGGCAGAAAGGAAATTTAATCGAATAGGTTTTGCTTCCGTTATCCTTTCCCTCGGCTACGAACAGCGTTCCCCCGAAAGTACAGCAGAACCGCTTTACAACAAAAAGGTCCGAATCCACCGAATCTTCTCCGTAAAGCCTGTTGAATTCACTGAAAACCTTATGGACAGTTTTATCCTCGGGATTATCGGACGATACGGTTACAGATACAAAATCTCCCAGCCTTTCAGCGTCGAATCTTATATATCCCGCGCCCGGATTATGACGGCCAACAAGAACCGTAAGGGAAAGAAGACATGCTGTAAGTCTTTCAGGATCGGCTTTTATATAAAGCTCCGGCTGAATTTTTAAAAACACGTCAATCTGACCTTTTAGTATATTGCGGCATATTCCGGTAAAGCTCTCCAAAGCGGTAGTAAGATTGATTCTGCGGTATTCTATAGTATTGTCCGTATACCTGATAAGCTCCGTTGTATTCAGAACAGATTTTAATAGCTTATAGCAATTGCCCATTGTAATATCCAGATATTTTTTACTATCCCGCATATTTTCCTCGTCGAAAACCTTCTGAAGCATATTCCCCGCAAAGGCTATTCCCGTTACCGCCTGTCTTACAGCGGCCGCCTGATTTGTCAGGAATTCTTTGACAACGTTGCATTTTATATACGAAAACATAACGTCGTCTCCGCTCATCTGCATAACGTATAAATTCCGCTCTTCATAATTTATTATTCTGCACATAAATTCAAGACCGTCAAATACAATAAAATATTCTCCGCTTTTAAGAGGCTTAACTTCCTTACTGAAAAGCTCTCCTACTGAAATACCGCTGAAAAAAACATCCGCGTCAGCTTTATTGCTCCATAAAATCTGAAATTCATAATTTAATATAAAAACATTTTCGGATGAATGTAAAAAAAGACTTTTTAAAATCTCAACTTCCTTGTTCATTCCATTTCTCCATTCTGTTTTACTGAAATTAATATTTATTAAGTCGGTTTTATATTATTTACAGATTATGTTATTATTTTGTCTAAAAATATTCTTTCTATTATTATACTACAAAATTGTGAATAAATTAAGTACAAAACTAATTTTTTTCTAAAAAATTGTTGATTAAATACAAGATATTTGTCTTATTTTGCAGTATTTTGGAGGTAACAACATTTAAACAAATAAAATAGGTTATTTTTTTGTCAAAGTACTTGAAATAAATTGAAAATTAGTGTACAATAATAATATAAAAAATTAGGAGGTAATTTTCCAATGTCAGTAAAAGTTGCTATTAATGGTTTTGGCCGTATCGGCCGTCTTGCTTTCAGACAGATGTTCGGCGCGGAAGGCTACGAAATCGTTGCCATCAACGACCTTACAGATCCTAAGATGCTTGCTCATCTTCTTAAGTACGATACCGCGCAGGGCGGTTACTGCGGCAGAATCGGCGAAGGACTTCATACAGTTGAAGCCGGCGAGGATTCAATCACGGTAGACGGCAAGACAATAAAGATTTACGCTAAGGCTAACGCCGCTGAACTTCCTTGGGGTGAAATCGGCGTAGACGTAGTTTTAGAGTGTACAGGCTTCTACTGCTCAAAGGCTAAGAGCCAGGCTCATATCGACGCAGGCGCTAAGAAGGTTGTTATTTCAGCTCCGGCAGGAAACGACCTTAAAACAATCGTTTACAGCGTAAATGAAAAGACTCTGACAGCAGAGGATAATATCATTTCAGCCGCTTCATGCACAACCAACTGTCTCGCTCCAATGGCTGACACTCTTAACAAATATGCTGAAATCCAGAGCGGAATCATGTCGACAATCCACGCTTATACCGGTGATCAGATGATTCTTGACGGTCCTCACAGAAAGGGCGACCTCAGAAGAGCAAGAGCCGGCGCAGCTAACATCGTTCCTAACTCAACCGGCGCAGCTAAGGCTATCGGTCTTGTAATACCGGAGCTCAACGGTAAGCTTATCGGCTCCGCACAGAGAGTTCCTGTTCCAACAGGCTCAACTACTATTCTTACAGCGGTTGTTAAGGGCAAGGACGTTACAGTTGACGGCATCAACGCAGCTATGAAGGCTGCTGCTTCCGAATCCTTCGGCTACAATGAAGATCCTATCGTTTCTTCAGACGTTATCGGCATGAAGTATGGTTCGCTATTTGACGCAACACAGACAATGGTATCAAAGATATCTGACGATCTTTACGAGGTTCAGGTTGTTTCATGGTATGACAACGAAAATTCATACACAAGCCAGATGGTTAGAACAATCAAGTATTTTGCTGAACTCGGCTAATAAATCATTTAAAACTTGATATTTTTTATCGCCTCTTAATAAAGGGGCGATTTGTTTTAAAGGAGAGAAATTATGGCTTTTGGATTTTTTAAAAAAAATAAAAAGAATGTCGAATATAATCCTATAATACCGAATGAAGATATAAATGATCCACCTGAAGATAAAAGTAAACGAATAGAAGAAATTTATTTAAAACAAGTTGAAGAAAAGAAGAAAAGCGACCCCTTAATTGGCATAAAACTATGCGGTAATGAAATATATCAATCTTTCGTTAATGCTCTAAGAGAACCTGATGGACACCTGAATTGCAATGCGCTTTTGTTAAACTTAGGATGTTTTTCAGGATATGTATGTCAGGCAGCTGTATGGAAAAAATTTGTTATTGACGGAAATATACCATATCAGCAAGCATTCGTTATAATGAAAGCAAAATCAGGAAAAAACTATTATTTTGGAGATTACCTGAACTACTACGTGGGGGAAGGAAAATATTCTTTCTGGTCCCTTGTCGCTGGAATGTTTACAAAAATTTATCCCGATGTTCCTGTACCGGACGTTCTTAAAATGGTAGAAAAGGTAACGTCCCTTATAGGCTACGAGGAATATAAAATATGTGATTGCCTTGATCCTGATAGGGCTGTTGAACAATGCGCAGCAGCATGGAAAATAATTTATCCTATAATAAGCCGATATTGTGTTAATCCGGATGAATGGCCTACAGCCATGGGTATTGCCGCACAAAATGCAATGAATATTTCAAAAAGTATAATAAAACCGGATAATTGCTTCAATATTTTAATGGAAAGTTCAATTTATATGTCTAAAATGGACTATTCTAATATTTTAGTTTTTTAAATTATCATTATTTAGCAATATGTTTATAAGGGGTGTTAATTATGAAAATTACGTCAATTATTTTATCAGCGCTTTCAGCTATCTGTCTTATTTTTACTATTGGATGCAGTTCAGACAAAAATAGCCTTGAAACCGGAAACACTAATACCGAAATTACCGAATCTACAACTGATAAACAAAGCGGTCTCCCCAGCTATCCTTTTAAACAGTTAAAAAACAGCGACATTGAAAGGGCTTTTGTATATATTCTTCCTGAAGATGTATATGCCGAGTTAGACAACAATGAAATATCTGAGCTAATCAGTCTTTTAAACGAAAGCAAGACATATCTAAAAGATGATTCCTATGGAGAATATTACGGGCAGAGCATAACTTACACAATAATTAAAAAGGATAAAACAAAAATTGAAATAAAGCCTTTCAATCCGTTTTTGATTATTGACGGAAATGGGTTTATAACAGATTATAACAATTGTGAAGAACTTCAACAGCTTGGTAATAACATTGCCGGAATAAAATAGACGGAAGCTAACAAAAAGCCTGAGAAATAAATTTCTCAGGCTTTTTATGACCAGACCGATAAGCCGGGTTCTGTCGTGTGCGGCAATTTATCTAGACCTTAAGTTGCCTTAAGGCTCAAGCCGTCGTTACCTATGAATCCATCGAGCAAATGTTGACGCATAAGTACCAATAGACGTTGCATCGGATAGGGTTTACACGGCAATACACTCTCATGTATTCCGGTGAGCTCTTACCTCGCCTTTCCACCCTTACCCGTTATATACGGGCGGTTTATTTCTGCTGCACTTGCCCTAAAGTCGCCTTCGGCTGCCGTTAGCAGCTATCCCGCTCTGTGATGCCCGGACTTTCCTCGTAAACATATAACGTTTCCGCTGCCGCATAGTCTGCTCATGATAATATTTTATACTATTTTAATTTCTTTGTCAATAGCTGCCCTCTTATATATTTTCCCGTTTTATTTTTATTTTTTGAAACTCTTGCTTTATTAAGACAAAAATAGTATAATAATTAGTATCGGAAGAATTCTTTCTTCTGATAATAAAATATGGAGGTTTTAAACAATGGCGTTTAAAAGCGAATACTTACAGGGTGTATATGATAAGGTATGCCAGAGAAACAAGGGTGAAGAAGAATTTCTTCAGGCAGTAAAGGAAGTACTTGAAAGCTTCGAGCCTGTTGTAGAAAAAAGACCGGATATTGTAAAGGCCGGAATAATCGACAGACTTGTTGAACCGGAAAGGTTCATTCAGTTCAGAGTTCCGTGGGTTGACGACAACGGCAACGTTCAGGTAAACAGAGGTTTCAGAGTTCAGTTTAATTCTGCAATCGGTCCTTACAAGGGCGGTCTTAGGTTCCATCCAACAGTCTGCGCTTCAGTAATTAAGTTTTTGGGCTTCGAACAGATCTTCAAGAACAGTCTGACAGGTCTGCCGATCGGCGGCGGCAAGGGCGGCTCCGATTTTGACCCTAAGGGAAAGTCAGACGCCGAGGTAATGAGATTCTGCCAGAGCTTTATGACAGAGCTTTCTAAACATATCGGAGCCGACACAGACGTCCCCGCAGGAGATATAGGCGTCGGTGCAAGAGAGATCGGTTTTATGTACGGTCAGTACAAAAGACTCCGTAATGAGTTTACAGGAGTTCTGACAGGCAAGGGATTATCCTACGGCGGTTCTCTCGCAAGAACGGAAGCAACCGGTTATGGTCTTTGCTACTTCGCCGAGGAAATGCTCAAATCCATGAAAAACGAAAGCTTTGAGGGCAAAAAGGTTGTAATTTCAGGCTCAGGAAACGTTGCTATATACGCGACTCAAAAGGCTACGGAGCTTGGCGGAAAGGTTATTGCTCTTTCCGACTCAAACGGTTACATATATGATGAAAACGGCATCAATCTTGATGTTGTTAAACAGATAAAGGAAGTTGAAAGAGGAAGAATCAAGGAATACGCTCAAAGAGTTCCGGGCTCCGTTTATACAGAGGGCAAGGGAATCTGGAGCATAAAATGCGATATCGCTCTTCCATGCGCTACACAGAACGAGCTTAACGGCGACGATGCGGAAATGCTTATTAAAAACGGCGTAATAGCAGTCGCTGAAGGCGCTAATATGCCTTCTACGCCTGAGGCAATTGAAAAGTTCCTTGCGGCCGGAGTTATGTTCGGTCCTGCAAAGGCAGCTAATGCAGGCGGCGTTGCTACCTCCGCACTTGAAATGTCACAGAATTCCGAAAGACTTAGCTGGACCTTTGAAGAGGTTGACGCTAAGCTAAAGAATATAATGAAAAATATATTCCATAACTCCTACGATGCTTCTAAAGAATACGGCCTTGAAGGCAACCTTGTAGCAGGCGCTAATATCGCCGGCTTTGCAAAGGTAGCCGACGCTATGATGTGGCAGGGCGTATCATATTAATAGTATTTTAACATTTTTAAAAATCCGTATAGTTTAACGCTATGCGGATTTTTTGTTGACATATTATTCAAACAGTGTTAAAATATCAATATTAATTGATTATTTCATCGAACAGGAGTTTGCTATGAGAGTCAGATTTCATCTTCCGGATTTTGCAGTCCATTACCGTTTTAATATGGTTTTTCTTTCTATGCTGAAAAATTGTCCCGATTATTTTCGCGACGGAGTAGAAATCGCTTCAATCTACGGAACGTTTCCTCAGTCCTTGTGGAATGGCGGACGTACTATGCTGGGAGTCTGTGACAAAAATTATGTTAAAACGGTTGTAAATAACTTTGATAAAATCGGAATACCGCTAAGATTTACCTTTTCAAATCCAATGATAACAGAGGAACATCTTGATGATGAATTTTGCAATTTTATACTAAAGACTGCTGAAAACGGTAAGAACGGCGTTATAGTCGTTTCACCGATACTTGAAAAATATATAAGGGAAACTTACCCCGGATATAAAATAACAAGCTCCACATGCAAGCGAATAACTGATATTACCGCTTTAAACAACGAGCTTGATAAAAACTATGACATTGTGGTTTTGGATTATGATTTCAATAATCAATTTAATGTTCTTGAAAAAATAAACAAAAAGGAAAAATGTGAGATACTTGTCAATTCGTGCTGCCAGCCGGGATGTAAAAACCGCGTTAAGCATTATCAGGAAATTGGTTTGACTCAGATTGCTTATTGCAATCATCTGAAAAGAAATCCCGGCAAACCGTTTCGTCCGGAAGATTACAAAGCGAAGGATAACGCTAAAATGAACTGTCCGTATATGAATTACGACGCTGTAGATGTAAGGCAGCTTTCAACTCACGTAACGCCCGACGATATTTACAATAAATATATTCCTATGGGATTTAATCAGTTTAAAATCGAAGGCAGAACGGCAAACATTTTTAATCTTATAGAATATTATCTGTATTACATGATAAAGCCTGAATTCAAGGATAAGGCAAGGCTTGCTCTATGCATTAATCTCATGAATAACGGAATAATCAAGGAAAATAATTAAAGGGCATGAAAACATGCCCTTTTTTATTATCCTCTTTTTGTGCTGAATTTTCTTTTTTGCCCCAAATTCAAGGATATAGTAAATATTTTGTCAGAGGTAAATATCCTGACAGCAAAAAACATGCAGATTAAAAACAGTATCATCTGATAAATCAAACCGAACCAATAAAGATTCATATTTCCGAACATAATATTATTGATAGCGTTAAAGGTATGAGTAAACGGTATAGCGTAAATAATCGTTCTCAGAACAGGTGAAAGAAAATTTATATCATAAACTATCGAAACAATATAGGGTATCATTGCCAGAACCATTATCGGCATCAGCATTGTCTGCGCCGATTTTGAATCATTCACTAATGCTCCGAGAATCATTGCGGCAGCAAGACATATCATTATAGTCATGAACATCTGCAGACCTACCATAAAATAACCGGAAACGCCAAGCTTAAGCCCCAGCTCCTTCATTATGTCGTCTACAGTCATTGCCGAGCCTACAATTTCTGTGTTCTCAATCGCTCCGCTGAGCATAGAGCCCATGTATCCGTAAAAGCCCACCATATAAACTCCGGCGTTTATTATTGCAACTATTCCGGCGGCAAGCATCTTAGAGCATAAAACTGATAAACGTGAAACAGGAGCTGACAGAAGCGTTTCAAGGGTTTTGTCAATCTTTTCGGTAGAAATAGCGGATATTATCATCTGTGATGTGAACATTACGAGAATAAATACGACTATCGGTATGAACATGCTCTGGGAAGATATCAGTCCCGTCAGCGTTTCCGTACTTATATTCGCCCATTTGTCGTTTGCAACCGTAATCTCGTTCAAGGAAACAGGATTTTCAATTGTTTCTATATCCTGAGAATCAAGCCCTTTGGCGGTCATAATCTCATTTTTGACTATATCATTAATAATATCGGCAGCAGAAGCAGTCTTATCAGATATCGAGGCAAGAGCGGACGAGGTCTTCATAGTACTGATAAGCTCCATGGTTCCGCTTTTATTTTCGTTTACAACGCTTTCCGTAAATCCCTCGGGAATTATAATAAGACTCTCGCAGCCTGAATCCTTTAAAAGCTTCGCCCTGTCGGCATTATCCTGTGTAACAAGTTTTACCTCAAAGCCCGACGATTCAAGGGACGATATTATATTTCTTGTAAACTCAGTATCGTCCTTATCGCTTATATTAACGCTCCCCGTATCGGATACTGCGTCGTCCATTACATTAGACATGATTTTTCCGATAGACAAAAGCATAACCAGCGTAATTACAACGCCTAATATCATCTGCGCATTTATAAGCTCGTGAAGCTCTTTTTTCAGCAGATTAAGAAATTTCATTCTGCTTCACCACCTTTTCAAATACTTCCTCAAGATTTGCGGAATTATATTTTTCCTTCAGCTCGTTTATTTTGCCCACTGCAAGGAGTCTGCCTCCCGCGATTATTCCGACGCGGTCGGACACAAACTCTATCTCAAGCATGTTATGTGAAGAAAGCAGAAACGACATATTTTCCGTTTTTGAAAGCTCCTTTATCATTTTTCTGATTTCAAGAGCGTTTATAACGTCCAGTCCGCTGGTGGGCTCGTCGAGTATAGCCAGCTTTGGTCTTGTCATCACAGCCCTCGAAAGCAGCAGCTTTCTTATCATTCCTCTGCTGTAGCTTCCGATCTTTTCATTCAGTCTGTCTCCAAGACCGCAGGTTTTTTCCGCACGGTCAGTAAATTCGGTAATTTCCGCTTTGCTCTCCGCAAACATACCGGCCATGAATTTAAGATAAGCTCTGCCGGTCATTGTCTTATAAGCGCCGGCCTCGTCGGGAAGATATGTAATAGACCTTCTGACCTTTTCGGGTTCCTTTATTATACTGTGTCCGTCAACCTCAGCGTCCCCGGAAGTCGGCTTTATCAGAGTGGAAATCATTCTTATAGTAGTCGTTTTGCCGGCGCCGTTAGGACCGATTAAAGCAAATATCTCCCCTTCGTCAATTGAAAAGGAAACATTGTTTGCGGCAAGCACTTTTGTATATTGCTTGCAGAGGCTTTTTACTTCCAATACTGCCATTTTGCCCTCCATACCTTTTTTATTATATCAACATTATATCACATAAGTCCATTCATAGCAAGAACAAAAAATGTAAATATAATGTAACGGTTTTCCAGTCAACGGTAAACCGTTATCGCCATTATATCATATCTATGCATATATGTCAACGGTTTACCGACAATATAATTCGGCAAAAAATGATATTATTTTTTATATAAAATAATTTATAAGGAGTAGACCGTTATGAATATCTCTCAGGCAACCGCAAAAAGAATTATTGAGCTATGCAAAAGCAGATGCATAACAGTTAACAAGCTCGCTAATATTTCCGGAGTGACTCAGTCGACTGTAAACGATATAGTCAATAATAAGGCAAAAAACATCGGAGTCGTAACTATAAAGAAGCTTTGCGACGGCCTTGAAATAACAATAACCGAATTTTTTGACACAGATTATTTCAGAGAGCTTGAACAGGAAATATTCTGACTTTTCAAAAATGCCGTATTACACAAAAAACAATGAACTTATTCGTCATTTTGCACAAATAAAATAATTGTCAAAATGCCCAGTAATTTAATTTACGAATAATCTAATTTGTATAAAATCTCTTGTAAAATCCTTAAAAACGTCCATTTTACTGCAAAATTTGTAATTTATAAAAGAAATACCTAATCAGAACTCAAAAAAAATCTACACATAATCAATTGACTTTAAAATCCGGCTGTGTTATAAATATATTATAATAAATTTTATGAAAATTACATCAGATATTAATATTTCTTTTGAATTTTACAGGAGGATAAATCATGACTTATGAGGAAATAGTTGCGAAAGCCAAAAAAGAATTCGGATCAGCCGACGTCAGCAATTATGAAGGTCATCTTGCCCTGCAAATAAATGTAACGGGTGAAGGCGAAGGTATTTTTTATGCTGAAATCAACGAAGGCAGGCTTTTTATAGAGCCTTATGACTATAAAGACAACGACGCTGTTCTTACGGCCGACGGCAATGATATAATAAGCATATTCAGCGGTCTTCTTGATCCGGTTGAGGCTTTTGAAAGCGGCCGTCTTACTGTAACCGGCGATCTCAGCAAGGCTCTTTCTATTCAGCCTGTTATTGAAAGCAATAAGAAGCCGGTTAAGAAAACCGCTAAAAGAACAGCTTCAAAAGCAAGCGAAAAGACATCCTCAAAAACGGTTAAAACTTCCGCTAAGACAGCAAAATCCGTCTCAACAAAAAAAGCGGCGGCAGAAGATCCGGCTATAATCGGTCTCGCCGAGCCTAAAAAATCTGCGGCTCCTAAGACCGCTACAAAAAGAGCCTCTTCTAAGACTGCTGTCAAGGAATCAACCAAGCCCGTTAAACCCGCGGCTAAAACAACCGCTAAAAAAGGCTGAACATGATATATTTTAAAAAGTGTGATTATTCTGCCGGAGATGACAGAATTTCACACAAAAATATACTTCATGAAGAAGCCCATAGATTACTTGACAGAGCCCTTCAAAAAAAAGGAGTCCGAGCCGAAAATAAGGAATTGATTTACAATAAATACGGCAAGCCTATGCTCAAGGATAACGATACGATACATTTTAATATCAGCCATTGCAGACGTCTTGCCGTTTGTGCGTTGACAGAAAATGCTATAGGAGTGGACGCGGAAAATATCCGTGAATATCCGAAGAGGGTTTTAAACCGTTGTTTTACTGCAAATGAAATCAGCTTTGTTAGGGAAAACGAGTTTCCCGACCGCGCTTTTTTTCAGATATGGACTTTAAAGGAAAGCTACGCTAAGGCAATCGGCACAGGAATTACTTTTCCGCTGAAGGAAGCGGAATTTATAATTGGTAACAATTTTATTGCTGCAAATACGGAACGCAAATTTGCATTTTCTCAGATAATAATAGATAATGAATTTGTATGTTCCGTATGCTGCGACGATATTTTAAATAATAAAGTTCTCTTTAGGTCGTATGAGGAGTTCATTCCCCTTGACATATTACAATGACATTATCATTGGTCTTTTAAAGGCCTTTAATAACGGCTGTAGGCCGTTGTGATCCCCCTCTCTATTAGCACCGTTTTTACACGGTGCTTTTTTTTGCCTTTTTATTGACAAATTCCGGTTTTTAATTCATAATATAAAAGACAATTGAAACCAGATAAAAAGAAAGGAATTAAAAGAATGATAAAAGCGGCAGCGATATTTACGGATAATATGGTTTTGCAGCGGGACAAGAATATTGAAATTTTCGGATATACGGACGAAAAGGAAATCAGCGCGTCGATAAACGAAATCAATGTTTCGGCAGAAGTAAAGGGAAACAGATGGAACGCAGTTTTTCCTCCGATGCAAGCCGGAGGACCGTATACACTGACAATAAAGGGAAGCCTTCAAACCATTGTATACAATAACGTTATGATAGGCGAGGTCTGGCTTGCCGGAGGACAATCCAATATGGAATTCGAGCTGCAAAACGAGCTTCACGGCAAAGAAACCCTTGAAAATATAAACGAGGATAACACAAACGTTAGATATTATTATACTCCTAAGCAGAATTTCATTGATGAAGATTTTTATCTTACTGAAGAAAAAACCTGCTGGCAGACTGCCGGCAGGGATAATTCAAAAAACTGGTCGGCGGTCGGATTCTATTTTGCCGATATGCTTTCAAAGAAGCTTGGAGTAACAGTCGGAATTATCGGGTGCAACTGGGGAGGCTCTTCTGCGTCCGCATGGATGAGCCGGAAATTTTTAAACGGAATCGACGAAATAGCTTCATATATAGAAGATTATGAAATGGCGGTCGCAGGAAAAACACGTGAGCAAATGATTGAAGAATACGACCGTTTCTGTGATTATGATAAGGAATGGAATATAAGGTCGCAGAAGTGCTATGCAGAAAATCCCGATATAAGCTGGGACGACGTTCAGAAAATTTGCGGCAAAAATCTTTGGCCCGGTCCGATGGGAATAAAAAATCCTTTCAGAATATGCGGTATGCATGAAACAATGATTTCCAGAATCGCCCCCTATACACTCAGAGGCTTTCTCTACTATCAGGGAGAAGAGGACGATCGCAGACCTGACAGCTATTATGCTTTGCTGCGTCGTCTTATCGAATGCTGGCGTTGGGAATGGCATGACGACGAGCTGCCGTTTATGCTTGTTCAGCTTCCAATGTTTATGTATAAGGGCGATACAGACAGAAAAAACTGGTGTAAAATCCGTGAAGCTCAGATGAGGATATTTAAAACTGTAAAAAATACCGGAATAGCCGTAATATCAGACTGCGGAGAATACGGAAACATTCACCCCATCAACAAAAAGCCCGTTGGAGAAAGGCTTTTCCTACAGGCTCTTTATCATGTTTACGGCTTTAAGGACGCGGACGCATTCGGTCCTATATACCGCACTCATAGTTACCGCGGCGACGGTATCAATATTATATTAGATAACGTTGAAAACGGTATAATGGTAATCGGAAGCCCGGACGGCTTTGAAATTGCAGGAGCAGACAAAAAGTTTTACAGGGCAAAAGCTGAAATAAACGGAAACAGTATCTTTATAAGATCGGATAATGTTAAAAAACCGAAATATGCAAGATATGCATGGACCAATTACATGGAAGTAAAAATCTTCGGCAGAAACGGCATACCGCTTGCTCCTTTCAGAACACATACGGAGGACGAATGATGGAAAGATTTGATGAATTGAAATTTTTTGCAGAAATTAAAAAACGGCCCGGAATGTTCCTCGGTTCAAAATCTATAAATCTTCTGGTTGCATATATTAACGGAATACGTCATCATGCTTATGTAAATAATCCTTATATCAGCCCTGTGCCTATTTATGATAACTTTAATGACTGGTATATGAAAAAGCATAAAATTGAAGATAAAAACGGTTACGTTATTTGGTGGAATCATATTTTATATGTTTGTGCAAATTCTGATTACCACGCATTTGATAGATTTATAAGCGAATTTGAAGAGTATATTGCAGAAATCTATAATGTTAAGCTTCCTGAAGTAAAGTAATTTATTGATATGCTTGCCATAAATTATTATCTATGCTATAATAGAAATATTTACTAAAGAATCAAGTGAGGAAATTAAATGATTACAGTTTCAAATGTCAGTATGCAGTTCGGAGGATCGACTCTTTTTAAAAACGTCGATTTAAAATTTACAGGCGGCAACTGCTATGGTATAATCGGGGCAAACGGCGCAGGAAAATCAACCTTTCTGCGTATTCTCTGCGGAGATCTCGAACCGACAACCGGAGAAGTCGTTATCCCTAAGGACGTCAGGCTTTCAGTTCTAAAGCAGGATCACTTTGCTTTTGAAGAATATTCTGTTCTAGATACGGTTATTATGGGGAATGAACGCCTTTTTGAAATAATGAAGCAAAAGGACGAGCTTTACGCCAAAGAAGATTTTTCAGAGGAGGACGGCGTTTTAGCCTCCGAGCTTGAGGGAGAATTCGCCGAATTAAACGGCTGGGAGGCGGAATCAGACGCGTCTAAGCTTATTCAGGGACTCGGACTTTCCGAAGAAATCCTCAACAGCCGTATGTCGTCGCTTTCTGGTAATGAAAAGGTCAAGGTGCTTTTGGCGCAGGCTCTTTTCGGAAATCCCGATATAATACTGCTCGACGAGCCTACAAACCATCTTGACATTGACGCCGTAAGATGGCTTGAGGATTTTTTGTCCGAATATTTTGGAACAGTCCTGGTCGTATCCCATGACAGGCATTTTCTTAACAACGTCTGCACACACATTGTAGACATCGACTATACAAAAATTAAGATGTATGTCGGCAACTATGAATTCTGGTATGAATCAAGTCAGCTTATGCAGAGAATGATAAAACAGCAGAATAAAAAAGCGGAGGAAAAAATAAAGGAATTAAAGGCCTTTATAGAAAGATTCTCCGCCAACAAATCAAAATCAAAGCAGGCAACCTCCAGGCGAAAGCTACTGGATAATCTTACGGTTGAAGAAATGCCGGCGTCAAGCAGAAAATATCCTTTTATCGGTTTTACTCCCGAAAGAGAGCTGGGAAAGGAAATTCTTACAGTAAACGGCATATCGAAAACCGTTGACGGAGTAAAGCTGCTTAACAATGTAAGCTTTACTCTTGGAAGAACAGATAAGGTAGCGTTTATCGGCGAGAGCGAACAGGCTATAACAATGCTTTTCAAGATACTTATGGAGGAGGAGCAGCCTGACGAGGGCGCGTTCAAATGGGGAGTGTCAACGTCTACCTCGTATTTTCCGGTTGATAACAATAAATATTTTGAAGGCTGCGAGCTTTCTATTATAGACTGGATGAGACAATATTCCTCTGACGAAACGGACACTTATCTCAGAGGATTCTTAGGAAGAATGCTTTTTTCCGGAGACGACGTTTTCAAAAAGGTAAACGTTTTGTCCGGCGGTGAAAAAGTACGCTGCATGTTTTCAAGAATGATGCTTTTCGGCTCTAACGTGCTTGTCCTTGACCGCCCTACAAACCACCTTGACCTTGAAAGCATAACGGCGGTAAATAACGGACTTGTCAGCTTCAAGGGCGTAATACTGTTAGCGTCCCACGACCACGAAATAATGCAGACCGTTGCAAACAGGATAATCGAGATAACTCCCGAGGGCTGTATTGACCGTCAGGGAACATATGAGGAATATCTTGATTTCAAGGATAATAAATAGCATGTAATAGATAAAAGGGAGAATAAACGTATTCTCCCTTTTACTTTATTTTTTATTTGTAATGCACATTTACCATTATCTAAACGGTAATTTATTATATTGCATAAATTCGCTTTTTCACATCCGATTATCCTTTATTTCATCTCATATATGATATAATCTTCGCCTTTTTCCTTAACAACGGCAGTCTTTTCAACCTCCCTGCCGTCTACTATAAACCGTACGTTCGTTATGGTTTCCGTTATTTTATTAATAACAGCTCCATCGGTTGCGGCATTAACGGTTGTAAAGGAAATTAAAGTTGCCGCTGCAATCGCTCCGGCAACTGCAAGCTTTCTCAATTTACTCATTTTCATAATTTTAACCTCGCCTTTCATTCTTTTAAGCTTATCTCTGACAGATTTTCTAATCGTATATTTTCTTATTTTTTTGTATTCAAGCAGACGATAATCCATAATAAATGCTTTAGACCTTTTCAACGCCGTATCCCCTTTCTGTCAGATACTCCCTTATCTTCTTTCTTGCCCTGCAAAGCTTAGTTTTACTGTTTGAAAGCGTCAGACCAAGAAAAGCCGAAATCTTCTCCAGCCTCTCTCCATAGAAATAATACCGTATAAAAATTTCTCTGTCCTGCTCCTTCAGGCAATTTTCAGCAGCTTCAAGAACCATATTAACAGTTTCGGATTTTTCAATTTTTTCAAAGAAATCATCTCCCTGAACGGCTTCAAGTATACTGTTATCGCAAAAGGCATAGCTTTTATTCTCCCTTAGTCTGTTTCGCGCCAAATTAAGCGCAATCACCGACAGATAAGGCAGAAGCGGTTTATCCTCCCGCAAATTGCCTGAATTTTGCCAAAGCTTTATAAATGCGTCGCTTACAGTTTCCTCTATATCCTCCTCTGTCATTTTACCTGACAAAACGTTGTATACCACGGTATAGATATAAGCGGAATATTTTCTGATTACACTGTCGAGCGCTCCGGCAGTGTTGTTTTTTAGCTTTATGACCAAACGTTTGTCTTTCATGGGGCTTCCTCCGTTTCCGACGGCTTTCACTAATATATACACATTATATTTATAAAAGGTTACAAAAAATATTATATTTTTGCCTAACCGGCTAATTTATTTTATCCGAATAATATTAACTTATTGCATAACAAAACCGAAGCGCGTGTAAGCTGCTCCGGTTTCATTTTTATATATTATTTTTTATTCCGACACATAAATTTCCTTTACAAAACCGTTTTCTATTTTTATATACGCGTTTACAACCCGCCAGCCTTGTCTGTAACTGACAAGATAATCATAGGAATCGTCTTCAAGCTCCTTTATCTTGCCGCCCCTGTCATAGAATTCATAAAAATTTTTAAGAGCCGACAACTCGCTTTCGGTCATTCCGCATTGCAGATATGGTATTAAAACATCGCTGTCGCCGTCTAATATAAACGATTCGATATAAAATATATCTCCATAAAGCTTTCCATAAAACTCTGTATTTCCAAATTCCTCCCATCCATAGTCCGAAAGAATCAAATATACGCTTTCATCAGAATCCGAGCCGCCGATCATATCTTTTGTCGCTGTCTTTGAATAAATCTTTTTCTGACCAAGGTCTATTCCTCTTCCGATTAGAAAGTCTGCTGAACTGACCGTTTCCTTCCAGTACCCATAAGGAATTTCCGACATGCTTTCCGTTACGTCCTCCGCCAATGTATTAAGGAAAAAGTATTCTGATATCCATCCATCAGAAGCCAAATTTACCGCCGCTTCACACTTAAAAATTATATTATCTTTATAATAATCATAATAGTCTGATTCTTTTAGAGGGAACATAAAATATAAACCATAAACGTTAACGGAGCCGTCAATTACATCCTCATCTGAATATCTGCTCAAAAATTCGTTTCCGGTTTTTTCAAGACTGTCGGCAATCAGAAGATCGTCTATTAATTTAGACGCCTTGCTCATGTAAGACGAGTCCGCCTGATTGTTTTCCGTATTCGATTCAGTGACGCTTATTATATTTTCATCATTAAAGCCTTCTCCGTCGTAGCCTACTATATACTCATGGTTAGTATAAGCCTCTGAAAAGCCGTTCGATTCGCTTGTCACTCCACTGTATTCAGATTCGTTATAATTGATAACCTGTACAAAACGTCTGTAAGAAATTCCGGAGGTTTGATAGCTTTCATGATATTCCGAATAAAGGTAAAACGGAATTTCATTCTGCGGATCATAATCCTCCGAGGCGTCCCACTCTTCAGCGATCATATATGTATTAACGTTTAATTCCTCTAAAAAATCAGATTTAACCTCCTGAAAATTTTTGACGCCTGATTCATCAGTTTCTTTTCCTTCGCCGTTTTCCGACTTATTGTCAGACGCGTTCTCAGTCGAGTCAGGCAATACTCCGTTCAAGCTTGAACGCGGCTTGAATTCATTCATTATCTGAGACTTATCAAAAATAACCAGCTTAGCGGCAACGCCTATATTGAAAACTATCAGCAAAGCTATCAGAACCGGTATAAAAATCGGCCGCTTAATAACCGTTATCTCGTCCTTTTCCTCCGTCGCCCTTATAATTCTTTCCTTCAGATGTCTGTCCTGCCTGATTCCTTCAATGCTCCGGTACAATTCCTTTTTGTTCATCCTTATCCGCCTCCATTTCCAATTTAAGTTTTTTTCTTGCCCTTGAAAGCCTAGAGGTAACGCTGTTTACACCGATTTTCAGAATATCTGCAATTTCATTTATACTGTATCCCTCGTAATAATAAAGCTCCAGTACAGTCCTGTTTTTAGCCGAAAGCTCAAACACATCGATAAGTCTTACCGCGTCCTCTATCAGTCCGGAGGTAAGCTCCGCCGTTTCATCCAGCCCTACCGTTTTTCTCTGCCAGAAGCTTTTCTGAAAATCCTTGCAGCAATTGACCGCAACCCGTATCAGCCATGCCTTTTCGGCATTCTTATCCGCAAAAACCGGCGATTTATAATAGAATTTTATAAAAGCGTTCTGCACGGCGTCCTCCGCGTCCTGCCTGTTCCCAAGCCGCAGGGCGCATATTCTGTAAAGCATGGGCGAATACTCGTCATACTTATCAGAAAATTCCTCCTTTGTTAAATTAGGTTTGCTCTTCATTCCTCTCCTCCTTTCAGGCGAAATAAAACCGCCGTGAAAATGTGTCTATATAAATAAAACGAACAATTCGCAGAAAATACTGCAAAATAAATTTTTGATTTTTTATATTGTGAATAATGACTATATTTTCAATAAACTATTGCTTTTTTTACATTTTAATAGTAAAATAGAAATGATATGATTTTTATTCCCTGAATATTTTCGGGAAATAAAACTAACCGCATGGTTTTCCGCATGCGTAGAAAATTCGGCGCGCCGCTGGCCGTAAAAGCGGAAATTGAATGGAGTTTGATCATGCCTATAAAATATGTATTTGTTACCGGAGGCGTCGTTTCCGGTCTTGGTAAGGGTATAACCGCCGCTTCTCTTGGAAGACTGCTCAAAGCCAGAGGCTATAAGGTTACCATACAGAAATTTGATCCATATATAAACGTTGATCCGGGCACTATGAGTCCATATCAGCACGGAGAAGTTTTCGTAACCGACGACGGGGCTGAAACAGACCTTGACCTCGGACATTACGAAAGGTTTATAGACGAAAATCTTTCAATAAATTCAAATGTAACTACCGGTAAGGTATACTGGACCGTACTAAACAAGGAGCGCCGCGGAGATTATCTCGGAGGAACCGTTCAGGTTATACCGCATATAACAAATGAAATAAAGGAGAGAATCTATAAGGTCGGTAAGCAGACGGATACGGACGTGGTAATTACAGAAATAGGAGGAACTGTCGGAGATATAGAAAGCACGCCGTTTCTTGAATCCATAAGACAGGTTATGACCGAGGTCGGACGTGAAAACGCCATCTCAATCCATGTAACTCTCGTACCATTTATCGCAGGCTCAAACGAGCTGAAATCCAAACCTACCCAGCATTCTGTCAAAGAGCTTCTCTCACTGGGTATCCAGCCGAATATACTCGTATGCAGAAGCGAATCGGAAATCCCCGAAGATATGCTTGAAAAAATCGGCTTGTTCTGCAATGTCCGCAAAAAAGACGTAATTCAGAATTTAACCGCTCCGTCGCTTTACGAGGTTCCTATGATGCTTGAAGAGGAAGGTCTCGCCGAATGCGTCTGCGAGCATCTTAAGCTCAACAATCCCAAGCCTGACCTTGCCGACTGGATAGAAATGATAAACAGGCAGAAGGCGGCGTCAAAAACAGTGAATATCGGATTAGTCGGAAAATACGTGGCTTTGCCGGACGCGTATCTTTCCGTTGCCGAGGCTCTCCGTCACGGCGGCATAGTAAACGACGCCGATGTAAATATAGAATGGATAAATTCCGAAGAAATATCGTCTGAAACCGTCGGAAAAATGCTTGACGGCTGCGACGGAATTATAGTGCCCGGCGGCTTCGGCGACAGAGGTATCGAGGGTATGATCGACGCAATAAAATATGCCCGCGAAAACAAGGTACCGTTTTTCGGAATATGTCTCGGAATGCAGATGGCGGTAGTTGAATACGCAAGAAACGTTGCGGGGCTTGATGGAGCAAACTCTACGGAATTCGCGCCGGACGGAAAAAACAGCGTTATCGACATCATGGAGGATCAGAAGGACGTTACTGAAAAGGGCGGAACAATGCGTTTGGGACTTTATCCCTGCAAGCTTGTACCAGGTTCAAGATGCGCCGGTATCTACGGAGACTCTCTTATATACGAGCGTCATCGTCACCGTTGGGAATTCAATAACGCCTACCGCGCCAAACTTACGGACTGCGGTCTTAAAATAGCCGGCGTATCTCCTGACGAAAAGCTGGTTGAAATAGTTGAGCTTGAGGATCATCCTTGGTTCGTAGGAGTCCAGTTCCATCCGGAATTCAAATCCCGTCCTAATAAACCTCAGAAGCTTTTCGCAGATTTTATAAAAGCGTCGGTTATGCAGCATGAAAAAAAATAACGGACTTCAACCGCATAAGGAAAAAATAGTTCTCTCAAAAATCGACAAAATTATATTTTCTCTCGGCGCTGCCGGATATGCTATAGCTTTTTTACTTGAAATAAGGTTTTCTGCGGAAAGCAACTATATTTCGTCCGGAATAGCCGCTTCCGCAACAGGAGTATTTCTTATAGCTAAAGCGATTCAGAATAAAAAGAAAAATAAGCTTATATTCTTAAAGCAAAAGCTTGTTTTCGCTTTAACGCTAATAATCGGATTCATACTGACCGCAATGGGTATTTATTGGATTATATCCTTATTTTAAAATAGTAATTTTCAGGGACGCCGTTTAAAAAGCGGCGTCCCTTAAATTTATGTCATTCAATTATTGCTTTTATAAAGCTCCTTAGGCGTTGACGAGTATGTCCAGTCGGTTACTTCCACCTTTTCACCGTTATAATTTCTCCTGTAGACAAAAACTCCGTCGCGGCTGAAGCTTTCCTCGTCAGAAAAATAATACTGACGGAATCCCTTTTCAAAATCCGTATATAGCGTTTCTCCGATTTCTCCGTATGGAACAAGAGGTACAAACTTATAACCGTGATCAGACGCATATGTCTGCGCATAGGTTTCATAATAGCCCGACACGGTCATGCCGGACGACGTAAAAGCATTTATTCCTATGTCGGCGACGCCTGTACCGAGAGTTATATCAACTATATTATTGCAGTCAAAAAACGCGCCGGAGCAAATATATTCCACGCTGTCCGGAAAAGTAACATATTTTATATCAAAATCTCTCTGAGCCTCGAAATATGTAAAAAGATTACCGGAAATAACCCTTATGCCTTCCGGTATCTTAATATCAGATGAAGCGCCGGTATAATCATAGAGTATATCTCCGTTCAATATAACAAAATCGCCCTTCTTTTCAAGACCGTTTTCAAACGGAGAAGCATAAAACGGATAAATTCCCACATCAGTCAGCTTACCTTCTATGCTTACCTTGCTCAGGGAAAGACAGTTTGAAAACGCGGAACCGCCTATTGAAGTAACAGATTCCGGTATAACAAGCTCTGTTATAAGCTTCTGACCTATAAAACCTCTTTCGGATATAGCGGTAACGTTTTGCCCGTCAAGAGAAGCCGGCAAAGAAACGCTTCCTATTAAAGCAGTTCCTTCCGTCGCCCTTATCTTTACGCCGCCTGAGGATAATCCGGTATATTCAAACCGGCTGTCCTGCTGTGAGACAATATAAATCTCACTTTCCTCCGCCGCTGATAAATGTAATCCTAAAAAAAATGAAAACACGAAAAAAGAAACCGTAAAAACAAACGATTTTTTTAATTTAATACCGTTCATTTTCTACACAGTCCTCCTTCCGAGATTTTTTTCTGAATACGAAAAGCTTGCTGAAAAAGTAATTAAGAATAAGTATTATCACCTGAGAAAGCATCGTCCATATAAATTCATTCATCTTTTCAGGAGAACCCATAAGCTTATTGACAAAAGCGTTTGACATCAGTCCGCTCGAATAATTTATATTACCGAGGCCTAAAATTCTTATAAATAATCCTGAAAGATTTTCAACGAATATAAAAGTTATAAGCATGTCCAGAAGAAACGTAATCCCCCTGCCCATATAAAACGAAACGGCTTCCCTGACAACCTGTCCCGCGTTTTCCGTTTTACTTTTAAATACATACTTCTTATTTGTTATAAAAGCAAAGGTTATCGCGGTTATCTGCGCAATTGCCGTCGCTATCATCGCAGCTCCGCTTATTTCGCCAAGAAGCATTCTTGAGCCGAATCTTGCTATATAATAAACGAGCGTCGTAAGCGCGCCGAAAAATATATAAGTCAGCGCTTCCTCATATTTTATAAAAATTTTCCTAAGCCTTTCCGAAAATCCGGAAGCGGCTCTTTTACTTGATTTTTCAGACATTTTATTCTCCTAAAATTACTTTTACACATAGTTTTTCCGGTATTGATACGCCGTTTTTACTCAGCCCTTTATATAATAACATATTTCTAAGAAAAATCCAAGTATTTATTATAACCACATTTTATAATTTCGCTATTGAAAGTTTTATATAATTATGATATTATATAAAATGAGAGTTTTTACATAAATTCAGGAGGAAAAATGTATAAAATTTTAATTATAATAATTTTGATTATCATGTCGGCAGTCTTTTCAGGAAGTGAAATGGCGTTTTCCAGCGTAAATAAAATCCGTTTAAAAAATTACGCCTCGCAGGGAAACAAACGTGCCGAAAAGGCTCTGAAGATAGCAAATAAGTTTGACGACGCCCTAACAACAATACTCATAGGCAACAATATAGTAAACATACTGTCCACATCTATAAGCACGGTGCTTTTCACACAGATTCTGGGTTCCGGAGGAGTAGGCGCGGCAACCGTGGTCATGACGATACTTGTGCTTATTTTCGGTGAAATAACTCCTAAATCATATGCAAAAAGCCATGCGGAAAGCGTCGCGCTCTTTATGGCAGAGCCGCTTTGGATTCTCATAAAGCTTATGACTCCGGTAGTCTTTTTCTTTAAAATACTTCAAAATTTCATGAAGCCTAAAAATGAACAGCCTACGGTAACCGAAGACGAGCTAAAGTATATGATTGAGGAAATCGAGGAACAGGGCGTTCTTGAAGAGCAGGAAAGCGATCTGGTGAGATCTGCACTTGAGTTTGACGAAATTACAGTCGATGAGATTTTAATACCGAGGGTAAACGTAGTCGCAATAGAACGCAACGAGGATTTCAATAAAATAAAAGAATTATTTCTGACTGAAATGTATTCGCGTCTGCCCGTCTATGAAAAAAACGTTGATAATATTATAGGCGTAATAACAAACAAAAGCTTTTTCAGACTGATGGATGAAAATAAGGAGGATATAACGGAAATTATACAGGATATTATTCATCTTTCCGATCTAAAGCTTATAAGCGAGGCGCTGAAGGAAATGCAGAAAAACAAAACGCATATGGCTGTAGTCCTCGATCAATACGGCGGAACAAAGGGTATAATTACTATGGAGGATATAATAGAAGAGCTTGTAGGCGAAATCTATGACGAAAACGACGAGATAATTAATAATTTCATTCAAACCGGCGAAAACGAATATGAGGTTTCAGGAGAGCTTAATATAAGCGATATGCTGGAGAACTTAAATTTGCCTGATAACGTAATTGAAAGCGCCGGCAATACGATAGGCGGATGGGTAATGGAGCTTCTCGGGCATGTCGCAAAGGAAGGCGAAACGGCTCAGAGCGGAGCATTCAAAATGCACGTTATGTCCGTCAAGGAACAGAAAATCCAGAAAATACGGCTCACTATACTGACAGATCCGGAAAATGACGAAAATAATGAATAAAATCAGCCCGTTCTAAATGAACGGGCTTTTTATCTTCTCAAAGCTCGCCCTTTCTGTATTGAGTGGGCGTCATGCCGGTTTCCTTTTTGAATTGCTGCATGAAATAAATCTCGCTTTCATATCCGCACATCACCGCTATTTCCGCTACGCTGCTTCTGTCAGTGACTAAAAGCCTTCTTGCCAGCGCTATTCTCGCCGTGATAACGTCCTTCATGACGCTTACTCCAAATTCGCGTTTATAGAGCCGCTGAAAATATGCGCGGCTCAACGCCATAGACTGAGCCATATCGTCCACGCTCCACTTTTTTTTCGGATTTTCATATATACGCTTTCTCAGATCGAAAAAGCCTTTAAGATAAGTCGTTTTCCTTTTGCCTTCCATACGCTTTCTTTTAACAGTTTCATTCAAATTCCTTATTATATCCGAGAGAGCTAAGCCGTCTCCCACCTCGCCGCAATAATAACCGGCGTCAAGAATTATATTCATTCCGCTTTCTATAAAAGATCGATTCGACGCGCAATATTTTTTTATAACGGCTATATGCTCCTCTGCCGCGCCGTTTTTATAATCCATGCTTCCTATAATATAAAAATTATCGTCTCCGCAGCGGCAGCATATTTCATTGCCGCGGCAGCTACTGTTTACAGCGTTCGCTACCGTTATAATTATATCGTCTCCGAAGCCGCAGCCCAATTCAAGATTTATGTCGCTGAGATTATTTATATCTATCGCAATCATCATGAATTTTTCCTTGTTTATTATCGCCTGCTCATACATTTCAGAAGACAATTCCTCAAAGCCGCGGCGATTATATATACCGGTAAGAGGATCTCTCACCGCCGTAAGGTGTATGCGTTCACTGAAACGCCTTATATAATTTCTTATTCGGATTGTTTCTATAGCCACGCTGACGTTATCGGTCCACGTCCAAAACTGTTTGTCAAAGGAATACTGACCGTTACAGAATTCAACCGCTGCGAAACCGAACCGCCTGTCTTTAAAGTGCAGCGGAACAAAATAATATGCCGACGGATTTTTCCCTCCGCATATATCCGAGAACGCCTTGTCAAGCGGCATGATACTATACCCTCCGCTATCGCCGGTAAGGTGAAACATTATTATATTTTCAGAATATCCATTTACGCTGTAGCCTCTCCTTCCGGTATTGTTTATACCGTCCCAGTCGTCGCATATGCAGACGTAAAGCTCCTTCAGTCCTCTTATAAGATATGTAAACCCGCTTAATACTCCGGCAAAATCCTGTAAATTCTCCTGCTCCGAAATCTGCTGCATCATATTGCTTGACTGAAGCAGATCGAAATATTCCATCTGTTTTGCAAGCTCTTTCCTATACCATTTAAACATACGGCTTTCAGATTCGCCGCATCCGCAGCTTCCCCCGGTCTCTACCGCTTCAATATGAAGCTCATACTTCTCGCATACCTCCCCTGTAATTCTTTTATGCAGCAAGCATACGGTTTTAATGCCCTGATTATAATTTATATCAGACATAGCCGTTACAGTAGGCGTATTAAGAGCGTTGCCCGTATACGAATCGAAGCCTGCAACCGCAATTTCCTCCGGAACTCTTATGCCTCTTTCAATCAAAGCGTTTGTAAGACTTACGGCCATGCCGCCGTTAGCGCAGACTACCGCCTCCGGCTTTTCTATTTTACCGAAACAAATAGCTTCCGCAAGCTCCTCGGCGGATTTTTCCCAGAAATCCCCGTAAAATTCCCAATCTCTTTTAGCCGGTATACCGTGCCTTCTCATTGCGTCCCGATAGCCCTCAAGCCTATTTTCCGACTGATGACAGCCCTTATATCCGGTAAGGCAATATATCTTTTTCAGCGAATGAATTTCAATCATATGAGATACGAGCCTGCTGAAAATTTCACGGTCGTTCCATATCCTGAATTCACTGCCGTCATACTTATCCATTTCAACATACGGCAATCCTGATCCGCGGCATACGGACGTTATTTTTTCCTTTACTTCCCCTTTCCTAAACGATTCCGAATATATTATTATTCCGTCAGCCTTATCGGGATCAAAAAGCTCGAATATATTTTCTTCTCCCGTCTGGAAGGGATAGTCAATATCATGATTGGAAAACATAGAATAAGCCATGACGTCATAATTCAAGATATTTGCCTGTCTTATGATCCCCTCCATGATCTTGCGGTTATATTCAGACTGAAGATCCGCCATAAGCACGGCAATACGTTTCCTATTTTCATCACCCAAATCAAGCCCTCCCCGCATTATTCTATAATTATATAATAGCTAATATTTATAGCAATGTCAACAAAAAAAATCCAAACGCAGAAAAACATTTCATGAAAAAAGTCATAATATATTAGTTAATATCATTTTTTTCGATTGTTTCCCCAATAAATTCGTGATAAAATATAAACGATTAAAGTCAATGGCTATTTATATCGGGAGGGAATTATGAAAAAGTTTAAATCCATTTTACTTTCATTAATAATGGTCTTTACGGCTGTTTTCGGATTTTTTCCGCAAGCCTTAAATCATGTAACATCGGCGGACGCGCTTTCTTATCCGGTGCAGGCGGTAAATTTCTCCGCTTTTACAACCGACCGTAACCTTAATTTATCCGGAACCGCACTCGACGCAAAAAAAGCCTCCGGATCCGTTACGGAGAACTGGAGTATAAATTATATTTCAGAAGGCGTATACAATATTTGCAGCATGTCCGACGGTCAATATTTGACCGCGGGACAGAACGGGCTTACAGTATCTCCGGAAGACTCTGTAAGCGCCCGGTGGAATATAACAGGAACCGATAAGGATTTCGAGGGTTATTATCTTTATTATAAAATAACAAATATTTCAACCGGAAAAGCTATTACATATTATCAAAATTCAAACGCCGTTTCTCTTGCAGATTATACAGGCGACGGAGCACAGAAATGGAAGCTCAATTGTTACGGTCTTAACGGATTTGCCGCAAACTGCATGGTAAATGAGGGTGAAAAAGCCTGCGCAATCGGAGGACTGCTGGGCAAAACCGTTTATGTCGGCAATGCTGAAGATCTAAAAAACGCAATGGATTCGGCAGAGCCTCTCACTATTGTAGTAAACGGAAACATTGATTGCAGCAGCATGGGATATCTGAGAGTAAGAGATAACAAAACGGTCGTAGGCTCTTATCAGGCTAACAGAATTCAGGATTGCATGATAAGAACAAATAACGAATACGGCAATGAGGGCGACGAACCCAGCGATAATATCATATTCAGAAATATCGACTTTGAAGCATGGAAAAATGAAGATAAAATACTGATACAGATATGGTCGTCAAGAAATATATGGATAGATCACTGTACATTCAACAGTACCTTGCCGAAAAACAGAGACGAGGTCGGAAAATTCATTTGGATAAATACTCCTTATGAATCCTATATGGACGCAAAGGACAGACTTCGCAGTCCGGATTATATCACCCTTTCATACAACACATTTACAAACAGATACTGGACCGTCGCTTACGGAACACAGAATACCGAAACCGGACGCTGCCGCACATCAGTTATGTATAACGTATGGGATTCATGTATAAGACGATGTCCTCAGGTCGGAAACGGCAGTCTGCACACCTACAATAATTTCCACGTCAGAAATACGACCTCCGAAGAAAACGACGGCAATTGTCAGATTATCTGCGGAGAAGGCTCCACTGTTTATTCTGAATCAAACCGTTTTGAAAAAATGCAAAAGGAATCCAGCGGATACTGGGATCAGGAGGTTTCGATAGATTCAAACGCTTCATTTGCCGACAGCGGATCGTTTACCGATAAAACAGAAAACGGAGACGGGACACCTTATGAACTGACAATCAGCGGAGATTATAAAAAAACCGCATGGCGTCCATCGTCCAATTACGGTTATACTCTTCTATCCGCTTACAATCAGAGCGGAGAAAACGACGTTAAGGATTTTTGCATGAATTATGCCGGAACGGCCGCTTCTCTAGCCGAGCTTAAATATATATCCGATGAAGAATTTTCTTCTATTATAATCAAAACTATAGAATCTCCGTTTTTAAAAGAAAGTTTCGATTCAGAATACGCAGCGGAAGAATATACTCCCGCGGTTTTAAGCGAAGGCGCAGTATACATGATAAAAAATATTAACAGCGGACTTTATATGGAGGTTGACGGAGGAAAAACCGAAAACGGCGCAAATGTTCAGCAATGGGGCGCGGATTCCGCCGCTTCTCATAACACCTGGCGCGTTTTATCCGCCGGCGAAGGCTATTATTATCTTTACTCACAGATTGGTGATAAAATAACTTATCTGCTTGACGTAGCAAACGGAAGCGCGGATAATGGAACAAATATTCAGATTTACAGCGATACCAAGGCGGACGCACAGCAATTCAAATTTATCAGGAATAACGACGGATCATACTGCATACTTACCAAGGCTTCGAACGACAAAAGCTGTATTGCGGTATCCTCCGCTTCGGAAAGCTCCGGGGCAAATATCGTACAATGGTCTGTTAAAAACAGCGACGCCTCACAGAAATGGGAATTAATTCAGGTAGAAGATACAGGCTGTAAAATGGATACATCAAAATTATATATGTTCAAAAATTCAAACAGCGGACTTTATATGGAGGTTCAAAACGGCGCGGCAGAGGACGGCGCCAACGTTCAGCAATGGGGCGCGGATTCTCCTTTATCGCATAACTCATGGACTTTAAAGGAATTCGGAGGCGGCTATTACTATATTATATCGCAGCTTGCCGACGGCAGGACATATTATTTGAATATCGCCGGAGGAAGCGGAGAAAACGGCGCAAACGCTGAAATTCTCAAAAATAATAAAACAAGCTCTCACCTCTTTAAATTTGTAAAAAATCCGGACGGTACATATTATATACTTACCAGAGCATCCAAGGACGCAGCCGCAATTGAAACGGCAAATGCCGATAAATCAAGCGGGGCTAACATTAGTCAATGGACGGTAAACGGTAATAGCTGTCAGAAATGGCTTGCAGAAGAGCATGTTATCGCTACCGTTACGACAACATCAGTACCTGTTACAACAACCTCAACGGTTACTACTACGACTTCCGTTCCGGCTACGTCAGGCGAAGAGTCAGACGGACATATCAAGGGCGATATAAATTTTGATGAAAAGATTTCTGTCGCCGATCTCGTTCTGATTAATAATTATTTAACGGGAAAAGAGCAATTTACATACGATCAATATTCAGTTTCAGACTTAAACAATGACGGTTTTATCAATATATTCGACGTTATAAGCCTAAGAAGAATTATTCTCGGAAAAACCGATTAATAAAAAATCCGCACAGCTTCACTTTGTTCTGTGCGGATTTTTATTGCCTTTATTTAATTTGAAACGTACCGTTTCCGGCGCCGCCGGAACCTTCAATAACCGTTCCGTCCTTTAATATGTAGGTTCTCGAAAACGTATAGCTGCGGCTTTCCAGCTTATCCGCCCTATCTTCTCCTACAAGCGAAATCAGCATTTTATCCTCCTTATTTTCAGCAAGCATACCGCTAACTATACAGGTCATTACCGCGGAAACAACGCATGTAACTATAACTACGGCAATAAAAACAACAGTTTTTTTAACGGACATTTTCATCAGTCATCATATCCTTTCAAAAATTCTGAAGCAGGCACAAATTTCCTTCCGTTCCAGTAATAAACCTCAGTACCTTTGATCTTACGGGTTTCACCGTCCTTAAAACTGTATTCCGATTCAAATTCAAATTTCATTTCGCCCAGCTCGTCTGTTGAAAGTCCTCTGCCTGAAAGAAATTTCTCAGCCCGCTTTTCTTCCGAGTTAAAATATTTCCACAATAAAGACGTAGCTATAATGACCGCCGCATTTATCAGAATAACAAGAATTATCAAAAACGCCGCTTTATAGTTTAATTTGGCTTTCATGAAATCACCCCGTTAACCGTTATCGGAAATCGTTCCGGAGTCAGTACATGTAATCTTAAACGTACCGCTGCTGGACTGAACAGGTATATTTACATTATAAAAATAATAATTTACCTGAGCATAAGCTTTCCCCGACTTAATATACCCATTTGATTTTGATTTGATAAACCTTTCGCATCCCACGTTAGAAGCCTTATCAACATGATAAGCCGTCATACTGCTGCACTGAACATAGCTCCATAGACCGGAGGTATACCAGTCAAAGCTGGCGCATATGTAAACGGTTGAAAAATTGCTTGCGTCCGTCTGACGCGTAACGGTATTGCTTCCGTTTGCAGACCGAGTCATATTTTCAGTGACCGTTAAAATATCGTGCGCAACCGTTCCGTCCTCTAATCTGTAGGTTCTGCTTAATTCATAAATATTGCTTGCCGGATTTGTAAATTCCTCGCTCAAAATTTCGGCATTTTCAAATTGCTCTGCCTGTTCGGCCGCGATAGTAAAACCGCTGTCAGTAGTGATTTCCATAATCTCCTGAGAAGCTTCCGCGGTATTTTCGGCGCTTACATTCACACAGCCCATAAATGAACCTAAAGCCATTGCCGCCGCCAATGCTAATGATATGCCCTTTTTCATAATAAACCATCTCCTGTTATTTATTCTGTTAATATATTAGCAATATTATTTGTATATTATATTAAAAAATTGTTAACATTTATGCGCTATTTTATGAATATTTTTTGAACTTTAAAACTTTATTCTTTATTATTTTTGTTTTCGGATTCGAAAATGAATATACCGCTGAAATCAATAACAGAAACTTCATTATCGGAGATATATTCCTTGGCTTTTTTTTCCTCCAATTTCAACGAACGGCAAAAATATGTAGTAACAATAATTATAGCGGTATTGAAAATTATTCCAAATATTACCATAAAAAATGTTTTAAGAATTGATTTTTTACTCTTTTCCATTCTAAATCCTTTCTTTTTTTATTTTATTATTAATATTGTTTTAATTATTATAGCATATTCGAAGATATAAAATGTTAACAAATTGTTAAAATTAGTTATCTTACAATAAAAAATATTAAAGCCGACTATTTTAGTCGGCTTTTTTCTATTTCACAAAAAGGTAATAAACAAGACCGTAAATAACAGACGCGGTTGTGCCGTATAATATTACGGGACCGGCAATCGTAAATATTTTAGCTCCAACTCCCAGAATAAAGCCCTCTGATTTCGATTCCAGCGCAGAAGATACGACTGCGTTTGCAAAACCGGTTATAGGCACAAGTGTTCCCGCTCCCGCATGCTTGGCGATTTTTTCATATAAACCGAATCCGGTCAATATAGCGCTTAAAAGAATAAGGATAATTGAAGCCCATGCGCCTGCGGACTCCTTGGCGCATCCGAATTTAGTGAAAATATTCAAAAAAATTTCGCCTAATGTACATATAGCTCCTCCGATAAGAAAAGCCACAGGAACATTTACCCAGCTTCTCGAATTAGGAGAAGCCTTTTTGCTCATTTCGCTGTATTCCTTTTGTGTTACCATATTTTTCCTCCCTTTCCGCCGCATACGCATATGCGGTTATCGTTATTAGTTTTTCCTTTATGATCCCTTATTATACATAATTCGTTTAATCTGTAAATTGACTGATATATTTATAATACTACTATTATAATGCCTGATTTTTCCGAATTTAGTCGAAAATATGTTCAAAATCATAAATATTTTGTAAATAGCAGTCTGACCGCAAAATATAGCTTGACAATTCTCTAAAAAAAGTATAAAATAAATGTATTGTATAAATTTGCACAATTATTACTGCGGCTTTTTATGCGGCTGTAATTAAATCATAGTTTTTTATATGAACAAAGTCCTGATATTTATTATAACCACTACATCTCAGCACAGTTCCGGCAATGGGGCTGATTTCCGTTAGTTACGGAATAACGTAAATTAAGATTTACGTTGAAAATAAAAATATGAATAGAATTATGGCAACATTATCCTGCCGGAGTAATCAAGTTATTGTACAATTTCTATAACTAATTCAAAGGAGGTAATGTGCGGGCAATGAATACTACTATTGCAATTATTTGCTGTGTGGCAGCATTTATAGTCGGCGCTGCGGCGGCAGGCTTTATCTGTTTTAAGCAGGGAATCGCTTACAGACAGAAGCAGGCTGAATCTATTATGGGTTCCGCGGAAAAGGAAGCTGAAAGACTTCTTGCCGACGCTGATAAAGAAGCCGAAACAAAGAAAAAGGCCGCTCTTGTTGAAGCTAAGGACGAAATCCATAAGCTGCGTTCCGACGCTGAAAAGGAGCTTAAGGACAGGCGTTCGGAGGTTTCCCGTCAGGAACGGCGTATACAGCAAAAAGAAGAAACCCTTGATAAAAAAAACGACAACCTGGAGCGTAAAGAAGAAATCCTCCAGAATAAAATCAAAAATGCGGAAGAGAAGCTCAAGGAAGCTGAAACCATTAAAAAAAGCCAGATGGATATCCTTGAAAGAATCTCAGAATTTACAAAGGATCAGGCTAAGGAATATATCCTTGAAATGCTTGACGGAGATCTTGTTCATGAAAAGGCGGTTAAGATTTCTAATTATGAACAGCAGATAAAGGACGAATGCGACGAAAAGGCAAGGAGCTATATATCTCTGGCTATTGCTAAATGTGCCGCAGAGCAGGTTTCAGAAGCGACCGTTTCAGTCGTTCCTCTTCCGAACGATGAAATGAAGGGCCGTATTATAGGCCGAGAAGGACGAAATATCAGAACCTTTGAAACCCTAACCGGCGTAGATCTCATAATCGACGATACTCCGGAGGCTATAACGCTTTCCTGCTTTGACCATGTAAGAAGAGAAGTCGCCAGAATAGCCCTTGAAAAGCTTATTTCAGACGGCAGAATACATCCTACTCGTATCGAAGAGATGGTTGACAAAGCCAGACGCGAGGTTGAATACAGAATCAAACAGGAGGGCGAAAGAGCCGTTCTTGAAACAAATGTCCACGGTATCAATCATGAGCTTATCAAGCTTATCGGACGTCTGCGGTTCCGTACCAGCTACCGTCAAAATGTACTTAACCACTCGATTGAGGTTGCGCAGCTTTCAGGAATACTTGCCTCAGAGCTGGGCGTAGACGCTAACCTTGCAAGACGCGCCGGACTTCTTCATGATATAGGCAAGGCGCTTACTGCTGAAATTGAAGGCTCGCACGTTCAGATAGGCGTAGACGTATGCCGTAAGTATAAGGAAAACCCTGAGGTTATCCATGCGATTGAAGCTCATCATAACGACGTTGAGCCAAGAACGGTAATAGCCTGCATAGTCCAGGCCGCCGACGCTATATCGGCCGCAAGACCGGCAGCAAGAAGCGAAAACTATGAAAATTACATAAAACGTCTGCAAAAGCTTGAAGAAATCTGCAATGCCTACGAGGGAGTGGACAAGTGCTACGCCGTTCAGGCAGGACGCGAGGTAAGGATCATGGTATGTCCCGAGGTTATCAACGATGAACGTATGGTTATCGTTGCAAGAGATATTGCAAAGCAAATCGAAAGTGAAATGGAATACCCGGGTCAGATTAAGGTAAATATGATCCGTGAAAGCCGCGCGGTTGATTATGCCAAATAAACTACAGCCCCTGTGTTTACACAGGGGTATATTTTTTACAAGGAGAAAAAATAATGGCAGGCGTCGTAATACATTTAGCGGCTGCGGACGCGACCTATGACATGCTGGGAATCAAGCGTTTGCCGCTTTATTATGCGGGAAATATAGCTCCGGACTGTATCCATGAAAGAAAGAATTATGTGCGTGAAATGAAAAAGTATACGCATATGCGCAGCGGGATACCCGATTGGGATTTTCTCAGTCCTGAAAATCTGAATCTGTTCCACAGCAGACTAAAAGACTTTGCCGAAGATTACTGCAATAAGAACGAAGAAAGAGATCTTTACAAAGGCTATCTTGTTCATCTGATAACTGATGAAATCTTTATTAAGACAATTAGGGAAAAGTGCGCCGCCGAGGCTATGAAATATGGTATCAGTCAGAAAGATAAAGAATTTTTCGGATTTATGATGCGCGAACTTAACGGAGGCGACGCTATTACGGCTAAGCGTTATCCCTTTAAAAACGATCCGGTAAATATGCTGAAACAATCGTTCGGCTGCCGTATTAAGGATTATATCTCCGGCATTGAAATAATAAACGGTACAAAATGGATAACAGAAAATTATTTTTCCGGATTTTCTGATTTTGAATCTCCTCTGATTATGAAATATGAAAACATAATATCTTTCATAAACCTCTGCTGCTCTGAAATCCCTAAAATACTTAACATGTATTTATAAAGCCATTGCTGTTATTTGTTGAATGTGCACAACTCCAAGCTTGTTTATTAATAGATTATATAGAATATTTCCAATACAGTTGAAAATATAAATAAAAAGTTGTATAATTAAATATAGTTTATTGTATATTTTTATTAAAGGAGATTTACCGAGATGAAACAAATAAAGAATATAGCTCTTGCCGGACATAACGGTTCCGGAAAAACCTCGCTTGCAGACGCTCTGCTTTTCAAAGCGGGAGCAGTCGATAGACTGGGTAAAACAATTGACGGAACTACTGTCTGCGACTTTGACTCAGAAGAGATAAAAAGAAAAATTTCAATAAACGCGGCGCTGGCATCCTTTGATTATGAGGAAACTAAAATCAATCTTATCGACACTCCCGGTCTTTTTGATTTTGCCGGAGAAATGGAGGAGGGTATATACGCCTCCGACACTGTTATGATAACCGTTTCCGCTAAATCAGGGGTTAAGACAGGTACTAAAAAAGCTTATGCGTCAGCTGTCAGAGCCGGAAAATCAAAGATGTTCGCCGTAACAAAAATAGACGACGAAAACGCCAATTTTTATAATGTTCTTACTGAACTGAAAACCGTTTTCGGTCCTACTGTGTGTCCGATCGTGGTACCGGTTATAGAAAACGAAAAGATAGTTTCCTATGTTAATCTTATTGAAATGAAGGTTTACAAATACGAAAACGGAAAGGCCGTGGAAATTGACCTCCCTATTGCAAAGGCTATTGAGAAAATGGTTTACCGTATAGACGGTCTGATCGAAGCCGTCAGCGAGGCGGTTGCCGAAACGGACGAAGAGCTTATGAATAAATTCTTTGAAGGCGAACCGTTTACTCAGGAAGAACTTATAAACGGCATACACATAGGAATGAACAAGGGGATCATAACTCCGGTGGTATGCGTTTCATCGTCCGATCTTTCAGGAGTTGATATGCTGCTTAAGGAGATAACTCTCCTGCTTCCGTCGCCGGACGAAGTACCGCCTAAAGAAGCGGTTGAAAACGGAAAAACGGTAACAGCCAATTGTAAATCGGAGGATCCGCTGTCGGCGTTCGTTTTCAAAACAGTTTCCGATCCTTTTGTAGGTAAAATGTCATATATCAGAGTTATGTCAGGAATATTGAAATCCGATTCTCAGGTTATAAACACATCTACGGGAGAAACTGAAAAAATAGGCAAGCTTTATAGAATGACGGGCAAACAGCAAAACGAAATATCCGAAGCAAAGGCGGGAGATATAGCGGTTGCTGTAAAAATATCAGCGTCCACCTCAGATACTCTCTGCTCGCCTGAAAGAAAAATAACGTTCAGCAGAATAAGCTTCCCTTCACCCTGCTATTCAATGGCTGTTAAGGCCAAGGCACAGGGTGATGAAAGCAAGATATCCTCAGGCATTCAGCGTCTTTTAGATGAGGATAAGACATTATCATACTATACGGACTCATACACCAACGAACAGATATTAAGCGGATTGGGAGAACAGCATCTTGAAATATCAGCCGTTAAGCTAAAGAATAAATTCGGTGTGGATATCGGATTATCAGTTCCGAAGATTGCCTACAGAGAAACAATACGCAAAAAGGTGAAGGCAGAGGGAAAATATAAGAAACAGACGGGCGGTCACGGTCAATACGGTCATGTCTGGATAGAATTTGAGCCATGCGTCAGCGACGAGCTTATTTTTGAAGAAAAGGTATTCGGAGGCGCGGTGCCCAGAAATTATTTTCCGGCAGTTGAAAAGGGATTGCAGGAATGCGTCAAGAAAGGCGTTCTTGCAGGCTGTCCTGTTGTAGGTCTTAAGGCTATATTGCTGGACGGCTCATATCACCCGGTGGACTCTTCAGAAATGGCCTTTAAAACGGCGGCTTCGCTCGCATACAAGGAAGGGCTTAAAAATGCCGATCCTGTTATGCTCGAACCGATTGGCTCGTTAAACGTATGCGTTCCTGATGAAAATACCGGAGACGTTATGGGCGAGCTGAACAAGCGCAGAGGCAGGGTATCCGGAATGGAGCCTGCTGAAACGGGAACGACTGTAATTACCGCAGAAGTTCCCATCAGAGAAATGCATGATTTTATAATGTACCTCCGACAAACCACAAGAGGAATGGGAAGCTTTACATTTGATTTCCTCAGATACGAGCAGCTGCCTCCCAATCTTCTTACTGAGGTTATAGCAGAAAACGCATAATAAAAAGCGCAGATCCTTCACCTTCAAGGATCTGCGCTTTTCTCTGATATTCTTTCGTTTTCTTCTTCCTCATGAACCTTCTGGCGCATAACCGCATAGAGAATCGAAACCAGCGGTACCCCGACTATCATACCGAGTATACCCCATAGACCTCCTCCTACGGTGATGGCAAACAAAACCCAAAGGGCAGGCAGCCCTATGGAATTTCCGACGACCTTCGGATAAATAAGGTTAGAATCAATCTGCTGAATTATTATAATGAACACCACAAACCAGACTGCCTTTATGGGATTTACCATAAGAAGAATAAGAGCGCATGGAATTGTTCCCAGAATCGGACCTACAATCGGTATCATATTTGTAATGCCGATAATAACGCTTATCAGAGGAGCATAATCAAATCTGAAAATGGTCATGCCGAAAAAGCATAGTATTCCTAAAATAACCGCCTCCATAAGCTGACCGCTTAAAAAATTGGAAAAAGCGTCATATGCCATTCTGATAATTCTTTCAAATCGGTTATATCTGTGTTTAAGCATTGATTTAGTCAATATTCTAGCATGTCTTTTCAGGTTCTGCTTATCCATAAGGATATATATTGAAAATACAAAGCCTACTACGGTATCGACAACCGTTCCGATTATTCCGCTTGTTATATCCATTGTCTTTGCCAAAACCGTCGGTATATATTCCGGAAGCTCAGATATTTTTTCCTTTACCTTTTCCAGCATATCTCCAAGGTCTATTTTATCCATTAAATAATCAAGCCTGAATTTATTTGATTCAAAGAAATTTATAAGGTTATTGGTATAATCGTTGAAATTGGCGCTGAACATAGAAATACTTTCAGAAATCTGAGGAACTATAAACCAAATAATTCCGACTATTATAGCGATCAGAATTATATATGTGGTAACGCACGAGCATATAAACGACGCCCTGCCTGTATTGTTCGCACTTTTTCTGCGGCGGTTCTTTCTTTTTGCTCCAAGCTTTTCTCCCAGCCAGAAAAACAGAGTACGGTATTTTGCGTGAAAAAAGTTTATCGGACGATTTAATGCGAAAGCGATAACCCCTCCTATGATTATAGGACGAAATATATTAATCACTTTGGAAATAATCGAAAAAAATCCCTCGTATCTCAATATTACAAACGCAACAATAATCAGGATAGCTCCGCTTAAAATAATCGTCTTGGCAAGACGGTTATTTTTTAATGAAAACTTCTTCTGCATATTCTGTATACGGCGTAAAGCCGTCCTCCCGTCGTAGTCGTTATATATAAAGTATTGCCGCGGCAACGCCGTTTCAGTCACAAGCCGCTTTATTATTTATGGTCGCAGGATTTGATTTTCATTGATATATCAAAGCATCTAACAGAATGAGTCAGCGCTCCGAGAGATATAATATCGACGCCTGTCAACGCCTTCTGCCTGATATTATCAAGAGTAATATTACCCGAAGCCTCCAGCAGCGCTCTTCCGTTAGTAATCTCCACCGCTTTTTTCATTTCGTCATCGCTCATATTATCAAGCATGATTACCTCACATTTATTCTCAAGAGCCTCCTCAACCTCTTCAAGATTTCTTACCTCAACCTCAATCTTAAGCATGTGTCCGGCTTTCTTCCTAAGAGCCGAAACCGCGCCGGTGATAGAGCCGTAGGCGTCTATATGATTATCCTTTAGCATAGCTCCGTCGGAAAGATTAAACCTGTGGTTTTTTCCGCCCCCTACCGTAACCGAGTACTTTTGAAGCGCTCTCAGCCCGGGGAGTGTTTTTCTGGTGTCGGCTATGCTGGCGTTTGTACCCTCCACAAGCTTTACGCATTCATTTGCAGCCGTCGCTATCCCCGACATATGCTGAATCAAATTAAGCGCGGTACGCTCGCCCTTTAAAAGCGTTTTGGCGCTTCCTCTGAAAAAAGCTATGTAATCTCCTTTTTTTATCGGCGCTCCGTCTTTAAGAAGTATTTCCTTTTCAACATTTCCGCCGGCAAGATCAAAAACTCTGGCGGCAACGTCTATTCCGCAGAGAATTCCGCTGTCTTTAGCAACAAAATAAGCCTCGCTTACGTCGCCGTCCTGTAAAAGATTATCCGTTGTAACGTCAATATAGTTAATATCCTCGGCAAGCGCCGTATTAATAATATTATCCACATAAAACCGATTAAGCATAGTCGTTATCCTCTCCTATATAACTTCCTTTAAAATGAGATATGCGATAGTCGCAAGAGATTTCGCTTCTATAAAATCAGGATTTATCATATACTTTCCTGAAGTCAGCTCCCGCTTTATTTCCTTTACCCTTTCAAATCCTTCGACAGCCGCCTTTTTATCCGGTATAACAAAATAACTGCTCTGCATTATATGGCGTATTTCAGTTCTGAATCCCTGAGGAATTGCAGCGGGATCAGACTGCTCTTCAAATTTATAGTCCTCAAAGTCATCTGACACACCGTCTCTTTTCTCGGAAATATCCTGCGCCGCCCTGCGCGAAAATACGAGAGCCTCAAGAAGCGAATTGCTGGCAAGCCTGTTATTGCCATGAACGCCCGTATGCGAGCATTCGCCCGCGGCGTAAAGGTTTTCAATGCCCGTTCTTGCAAAGCTGTCAACATTAATTCCGCCCATCAGGTAATGCTGACACGGAAATACGGGAATTCTGTCCTTAGTCAGATCATAGCCCTGCTTAAGCAGATTTTTATAAATCATAGGAAAACGGTTTTTAAGAAATTCGGGATCCTTCCTGCTTATATCCAAATAAAATTCAGTAGAGCCCAGCTTTCTGCTTTCATGTATAATAGCATGTGAAACGACGTCTCTCGGAGCAAGCTCCAGCCTGTCGTCATAATTATGCATAAAACGTTCGCCGTCCTTGTTGAGAAGATAAGCGCCCTCTCCCCTGACGGCCTCGGAAATAAGAAAGCATTCTCTTGTATGCCTGTTATTGAACGCGGTTGGGTGAAACTGGACAAGACTCAAATTCTTTATATCCGCCCCCATCTCATAGGCTAAGGTTATACCGTCTCCGGTAGCTATCGCGGAATTGGTAGTATATTCATAAACCCTTCCGATACCGCCTGTGGCAAGCATCATGAAATGACTGTTAAACGAACGCCTTTCTCCGTTTTGCCAGGTATCCGCTGAAAAACCGGTCGACGTCTTTTTCAAGCCGCAAAGATACGTGTTTTCAAGAATATCCACATTCGGAAGGCTCTTTACCTTATCAAGCAATTTCGATACTATCTCAAAGCCGGTAGCGTCCTTATGATGAAAAATTCTGTGACGGCAGTGTCCTCCCTCAAGAGTTCTGTGAAGATTTCCATCCGGAGTCCTGTCGAAATCCACTCCCATATCAATAAGAGCCTGTATGTCCTTAGCCGCCTCTGAAACTAAAATATGAACCGTTTCCGTATTATTTTTAAAACCGCCGGCTATCATCGTATCATTCTGATGAAGCTGAATATTATCCTCCGGCGAATTGTAAACTCCGGCAATACCTCCCTGAGCAAGCGCAGAATTACAAAGCTTCAGCTCACGCTTGGAAAGTATAAGAATTTTCATATCGGACGGCAGATTTATCGCAGTATACAGTCCTGCCGTACCGCTTCCGGCAATAATAATATCGTAGTTTTTCAGCATCTTAATCTCCATTCTGCCGCGGCAACCCCGGGCATGTAGATATATAAAATTAGTATATCATGATAATTATACATATAAAACGAATGCCGATTTCCTATATTTATCCAAAACCGTCCATTATTTTATACTAATTTTATTATACCATTATCGCAAATTAATGTCACTATGTATTTTAACTAAATTTTTTCAATTTTCGAACAGTTTTAACAACATATATTTCCTTATATGCATTGACTTTTAATTAAATTTAAGGCATAATTATTATAAACAAGCAGTAAAATATGACAGGAGAGATAATATATGCTTAAAAATAAATTAGCCTGTTTTGCAGCGGCGGCTTTAATTACTGTATTTCCGCTTTGCGGGTGCAGCGACGACGGCTCCGGCGGCTCGTCTAATACCGGAGACGTGGTTTCCGTTTCATCAGGAATTACAACCGAGTCCTCTTCCGTAACCGATCGTGACGTCAGCGAACAAATAAAACTCGACGTAACGCTCACAGCCGGAAATAGCTGGGAAACAGACGGAAAATCCTTTACCGATTATCAGGGCGCGGTAAAAAACAGCGGTTCCTCAGGAATAAACGGCTGGACCGTTACTATACCTCTTAAATTAGACATTGAGATAATAAGCAGTTGGGGCGGAAGCTTTTCAGTATCGGAATCGGCAATAACCGTAACACCTGAGGAATACAACAAAGCTTTGGAAGCAGGCGGCGAGGCTGCTTTCGGCTTCCAGATATCGGGTTCTAAGGACGCTGTTGATACGTCCTCCGTTTCATGCTCCGGCACAGCCGGCGTTTCGCAGCAGCAGAACGGTAACAGTCAGCAGAGCGGAAATACCGGCGAAGCAATTGTCAATACCGGTGCAAAGGACGTTCCCGCGCCCACAACGGACGACTGGCTATCCGTAAAGGGAAATAAAATAATAGATTCAAGCGGCAAGGAAGTCTGGCTGACAGGCTGTAACTGGTTCGGATACAACACAGGCACAAACTGCTTTGACGGACTCTGGGCGTGCGACCTGAACTCATCTCTTGCTAGCATTGCCGACCACGGCTTCAATCTTTTGAGAATTCCTATATCAACAGAGCTTATAAACAATTGGGCGGACGGAGAATATCCGGAGGCAAATTATAATAAAGCTTCAAACTCATATCTTGAGGGAATGAACAGTCTTGAAATTTTTGATTATGTCATCGGACAGTGCCGCGCTAACGGCATCAAAATAATGATAGATATCCACTGCGCCGTAACCGATTCCATGGGTCACATGAAACCGCTGTGGACAGACGGAAACATTACCGAGCAGGATTACCTTGACAGTCTGTCGTGGATGGCTGAGCGTTATAAAGGCGACGATACCATAATCGCATATGATCTGAAAAACGAACCACATGGAAAACAAAACGAGTCGCCGAGGGCGAAGTGGGACAATTCCAAGGATTCAGATAACTGGAAATACATAGCGGAAAAGGCTGCGAATGCCGTTTTAGATAAAAACCCCAACGTACTGGTGATGGTAGAGGGCATTGAAATCTACCCTAAGGACATAAAGAAAAACGGAAATTTCGGCTCCCAGAACGAAGACGATTATTTCTTTAACTGGTGGGGAGGAAATTTAAGGGGCGTTGCAGATAATCCTATAGATCTTGGCAATCGTCAAAACAAGCTGGTTTATTCCCCTCATGATTACGGTCCGGCAGTCTATGAGCAGCCGTGGTTCGAGGGCGGCTATACATATGATTCTCTTTATAAGGACTGCTGGTATGATAACTGGTTCTATATTCAGGACAAAAATATAGCTCCTCTGCTTATAGGCGAATGGGGAGGCTATATGACCGAGCCTAACGTCACATGGATGACTTACCTCCGACAGCTTATTTCTGAAAACAAAATAAATCATACGTTCTGGTGCTTCAACGCGAATTCCGGAGATACCGGCGGACTTGTGAAGGATGATTTTACAACATGGGATACGGAAAAGTATAATTTTGTAAAGGAAGTTCTCTGGCAGAAGGACGGTAAATTTGTAGGTCTTGACCATGAAATACCGCTTGGTGAAAACGGTATAACGCTGACAGAATATTAATCGCAAAGATAAAACGATTAACAAAGACAATTGAGCTTTACGATACAATTCCCGTTGCAGCAGCTCTGCTTTATCTATGATAAAAGGCTGCCGTTAATTAAAAATAACGGCAGCCTTTTTATAAAACAAAAAGTCCCCTTAAGGGGACTTTTTGCCATGATATAGGGATTATTGGGGATTTTTAATTTAACGCTGGGGTAAACGTTAAATTGAAGATATACTCATTACTGAGTATGCTTGTATTATAAAGCTCATATGTGAAATCTCTGTGAAAAGTCCTTGAAAGAAACGAGAAATCAGTTTTTTACTTTTTTCTGCCGTTTTCGACCTCCGGCTTCTCCGATACAATATCGCTTATTTCAAACCAGAATGTCGAGCCCTTACCGATAACGCTGTAAACGCCGAAGCTGTAACCGTGCTTTTTCAATATGGCCTTTACTATTGAAAGCCCCAAACCTGTCCCGATAACCTCGCGCTTATGGTTTTCAGAACGATAATATTTTTCAAAGATAAGACCTATTTTATCCTTTGCTATTCCCTGTCCGGTATCGGAAACCTCTATCCTTACGCTTTTTTCCTTATTAATCTGACGTACAAAAACCCTTTTATCGTCTCCGGTATAATTTATAGCGTTATTTATCAAGTTGTAGATAACCTGCTGAATTTTTATAACGTCGCACCTCACCGAGACTTCTTCGTCAGGCTCAAAGGAAATAATATAATCGGACCTCTTTGAAATTCCCTTGTATCTTGCGATGATTCCGTCAAGCACCTCGGTAATGCTGAATTCGCTGTAATTGAGCTTCTGATTGCCGTCCTCAAGCTTAGAAAGATCCAGTATGTCGTTTACAAGCTGCGCAAGCCTGTCGGTTTCCTCTATTATTATTTCAAGATGCTCGTTGCGCTTTACAGGATTATCTCCTGAAAGATCTCTTATCATTTCCGCATATGCCTTGAGCATGGTAAGCGGCGTTCTTAAGTCGTGAGACACATTGGCTATAAGATCCCGCTGCATCATATCAACCTTTGAAATCTCCTGCCCGGCGTAAGTAAGCGTACTCGCCAGCTGCTGAATTTCAAGGTAATCTCCGCCCTCGAATTTTATATCGTATTTTCCCTCGGCAAGACCCTCCGCAGATTTTGTTATTCTTGTTATAGGATCCGCGATTCTTTTCGACATGAAAAATGAAATTATCACGCCCAGCACAAGCAGATAAAACGTTATGATAATAAGCTGTCTTTTTATAATCGAGGCTGTGGAGCCAATCGGAACAAGAGGAGTATTTATAAGAAGATATCCGTCAGGATCGTCCTTGGCGCCTATGGTTGAAACCATAATAAGCGTGTCGCTGTTTATCGTACTGTTGAACTCCTTGAAGTAAATCGAGCTTTTTTCACTGTCCCTGAGCTTCTGAATAAAATCATAGCTCATATTATTCGGTCCGTGAATAAGGCAGTTTCTGCCCATAACGTCCTTGGAATAAACGGTTCTGTTAAATTTATCCGTAATCACTATGCATAAATCGTTGTTTATGGCTATTTCCGTGAGCAAGTCGCTGTAATCCTCGTCTCCGTAGTTTTCAACGATTGTTGCCGCGGAACGTTTGACATCGGAAATTTTCATTCCCTCATAAAAATTCTCAAGAAACACTATCTGAAAAAACCAGAGAAGTATAAATACCACGGCCGTAAAAAACATGAAATACTGCCAAATTTTAAATTTAAGGCTGACGCATGGATTTTTAATTCTGACCATACTCAAATTTATATCCCATTCCTCTCAGTGTGACGATAAACTTCCTATAAGGTCCCAGACTGTTTCTGAGCATTTTTATATGGGTATCCACCGTCCTGTCGTCCCCGAAAAAGTCGTAGCCCCAGACCTCCTCGAGAAGCTTGTCCCTTGTGAGCGCAAGGTTCTTGTTTTTAACGAGATAAAAAAGCAAATCGTATTCCTTCGGCGTCATTGAAGCCTTTACGCCGTCGACATAAACCTCCCTGCCTGCAAGATCTATTTCCAGTCCCTCAAATTTCAGCTTTTCCGGTATGCCGCTGTCCGGACGGCTGTTGCGCTTGATAACGGCTTTTATCCTCGCCATAAGCTCCTTCGGTGAAAAAGGCTTTACAACGTAATCGTCAATTCCCAGTTCAAATCCGAAAAGCTTATCATATTCCTCGCCCCTTGCCGACAGCATTATAACCGGTATGGATTTGTACTTTTTTATTTCCTTGCAGGTGGAAAAACCGTCCAGCTTGGGCATCATGATATCCATAACTATCAGATCGTAATCATTATTTTTTACCAGTTCTACCGCCTCCATGCCGTTAGCGGCCTCGCCTACCTCATATCCCTCAAACTCGGCGTATTCCTTAACCACCCTGCGGATATTGATTTCATCGTCCACAATAAGTATCCTGCTCATAAGCTGTCCTCCCGTATTAAAAAATCCGGATCCGCTCCAGATATATTTTTATCAAAAATAAGTATAATACATTATTGTGAATATTATGTGAAAGCAAAAAAATAATTCTATAGTTAATATATAAAATGTTGACAATTTTAATAAAAATAGGTATAATAATAGTGTTGACTTAATTTATTTTAAACAAACTGCCTATAAAGGCTTTCATATACTCACGCCTCGGCATATTCCAAATTGAAAGGACGGTCTAAATTTATGAAAAAAAGAATAGGAATCCTGACAAGCGGCGGGGACTGCCCCGGTCTTAACGCTACGATAAGGGGTGTCGCCAAAGCCTGCTATGAAATGATGGGAACGGAAAACGTTGAGATGGTCGGAATTTCAAACGGGTATTACGGACTTATAAACAATCTTTGCAGAGATATGAATCCCGATGAATTTTCAGGCATTCTTACAAGAGGCGGCACTATACTCGGCACAAAGCGTCAACCGTTTAAAATGATGCAGGTTATCGGCGAGGATAATGTTGACAAGGTTAAGTGCATGAAGGAAACCTATAAAAAGCAAAAGCTTGACTGCCTGCTGACGCTGGGCGGAAACGGAACCCATAAAACAAGCAGACTTCTTGCAGACGAGGGCCTGAACGTTATCGGACTTCCCAAAACCATAGATAACGATATTTACGGTACGGACGTAACATTCGGCTTTCATTCGGCTGTGGATATAGCCACCGACGCTATTGACAGACTTCACACTACGGCCAACAGCCATTCGAGAATACTTCTTTGCGAAATCATGGGAAATAAAGCGGGCTGGCTTACTTTAAACGCCGGAATCGCAGGCGGAGCCGATATAATTCTTATACCGGAAATACCCTATGATATTGACAAGGTGTGCAAATCAGTAATAAAAAGGAGCGAAAGCGGCAAGAATTTTTCCATTATAGCCGTAGCCGAGGGCGTCTTTGATAAAGAAGAAGCGCAAATGAAGAAAAAGGAAAGAGCTAAAAAAAGAGCGGAGGTCGGAATCGTAACGGCTACCAACAGAATAGCCTCCCAGATACAGGCAAAAACAGGTCTTGAAACAAGAGTCTGCGTTCCGGGACACATGCTTAGAGGCGGCAGTCCCAGCGCATATGACAGGATACTCGCTACACAGTTCGGCGTTCACGCCGCGGGACTTATCTTGCAGGAAAAATACGGAAGAACAGTAGCTAAGATCGGCGGAAAGATAACCTCCAACAAGCTGGAGGATATAGCGGGTAAAACCAAGTTCGTTTCTCCGGACGGTCAGCTTGTTATAACAGCCAAGGATCTTGGTATCTCGTTCGGCGACTGAATAAAAAAACACAGCCTTAAGGCTGCGTTTTTTTATTCTCTTTCCTTTATCGCCGACTTTGCCTTATTTACGATAACCTTATCGTTATCATAGGTCAGGATATTTACGGCATAACCTATATCAACCCATCTTATTTCTGAAATTTCCTCTTCCTGAGCCTTAAAATCAAAATTCTTTGCTTTCGCAAGAAAATAAACAACTACCTTCTGAGTATCCTTTTTGGGAGAATAGGAAACTGTTTCTCTGAATGTAGGATCAAGAATGACGTCGATTCCCGTTTCCTCCATTATTTCCCGATGAGCCGTTTCCAGCTCTGTTTCATTTTTTTCAACATGTCCCTTAGGAAACGACCAATGTCCGCTGTTTACATGCTTTATAAGAAGAATTTCAATGTTTCCGTGAAATTTTCGAAAAACAATTGCTCCGCATGACTTTTCATGAAACATTTTTATAGTTTTCCTTTCTTTTTGATAAACTGTTAAATTTATTATACCACACTTTTTCAGCTTTGTCCACAACTTTTTGGCGTCAGAGATTTGACTATATGTAAAAATTGATATATAATATTAGAAAAACTACTGATACGGAGGAAAGGCGCGCAAGCCGCCTTGATATGCTATTATGGATAATAATATTTTTGAAACTCAGACATTAAAGCCGGGGTCAGATATAAATCCCCAAAACCCGTTTGAAAATTTTACAGAATATGAAGCTTACAACAGCGATTACAGAGAAATAGTTCCGCAGATAGATATTCCGGGCTGCAAGATTCCCTTTGAGCCGTCTAAGGCCGAGCGAAGACGTATCAGACATTATTTTAATATTGCCGGAGGAGGAATTATTCTCCATTTTCTGCTTTCAAACGGTCTTCTGCTTGCCGCCGTATATATTTTACGGCTTATTGTAATGCGGATTGACGGCGTTAAGCCCGTTGAGGCGACGCGTCAATATCTCTCCGGACTTGAAACGTTTTTCAATACCTCCGCTATTAATATAGGTCTTAATATGCTTATCCTGACATCGTGCAGTATCGTTATATTTCTGCTTGGATCAAAGGTTTCTAATATAAAGATAAAATCGTATTTCAGCGCCGCAGACTTCACCGTTAAAACAATCGCGGCATATTGCGTTATAAGCTTTTTTATTAGATATATCGCCGGTATTGCAGGCTCGGCCGCAGAAATGATCTTCAGCGGCGTGGATATGAGCGTAGGAACAGAAATGATGAACTATGAAAATCCGAAAACCATCGCAATAACGGCGGTTTACGCCTGCATAGGAGCTCCTGTTACAGAAGAGCTTATGTATCGCGGCTTTGTTATGAAAAACCTATCCAGAGTAGGTCAGAGATTCGGAATTATTATGAGTTCGCTGCTTTTCGGTCTTATGCACGCTAACGTAGGTCAGTTTATTTTTGCGTTTATAATGGGAATATTCTTTGCGCATATCGACGTTAAGCATAATTCAATTATTCCTTCAATAATAGTCCATTCTTTTGCTAACACCTATTCGACGGTGGTATCCTATTCAGGTGTGCTTGAAAATCAGCTTGCGCTTGCTTTGACCAGTCTCGCCACTCTGGCTCTTTCAATCGCCGGATTTGCGCTATTTATCAAATTCTATAAAAATAACCGCCTGCCGTTTACAATGCCTCACCAGAAGCTCAGAAACGGCACAGCGGTATCCTCAGTAATGCTGATTATCCCCGTAGTTATCTATACATTTTTCACTATATATAATTCCTTTCCAAAGCTTGCCGAATATCTACAGATCTAAGAATCATTGATCTCCGAAAAATCCGTCGTTATATGTTCCCAGAACGGTTATGGGCATTCCTCCGTTAAAAACGACCTCGATACGGTGAATTTTCTTTTTAGTAAAGCTTCCGTAGGTTACCTCGTCAAAAAGATCCTCATAATTATATCCCGCATATTTAATATAATTGCATACCATCCCTCTCATGCTGTAATTAAGCTTAAAGCTCAGTCCCGAATCAGGATTATTCAAAAACTGCCGGTCGAGAGGGATTTGCTTATGCCTGATTATACCTCTCCTCATCGCTTCCGCATTGCTTTGGCTGTAAACATCGTAATCTCCGTTTATATCCTGCATATGTATATGACTGATAATACGGGAACAGTCATGACAAACTCCCGAGCCAAGAATATTATTATTGTTGACAACATGGTTGATCGACGGATTTCTCTGCGTTATCCTGACATTATTAGTTCCCTCTATATAAGGATAAAGTCCGGTTTTTCTGAAACCGAAATTGCAGACCGCGTCCCATACGGTCGCTCCGTCCTTGACGTAAATATAATTTTCGTTTTCACTGTCCTCACATGTAACGTAAGGAATATCGGGATATGTCCCTATAATTTTGGAAAGATTCACGTCCGTTATCATACCCGGCTCCGGCTGATTCTGACACAGCAAAGAAGTAAAGCTTTTGGACTTAACCGTTATTATATTCCTGTTGCCCTCCCGGCATATATCTATACTATCGGCAAGACCTCTGTGCATCATTTTGCCGTATATCCAGAATTCTATCCTGAGAATGTCTGACGCGGGAGCGGTTACAGAGCTTATAAATTTTCCTTCAAACCATACATAAGGCGTATAAAGCTCCTTAACATATCTAAAATAAAAGCATATGCTTTCAATTACGCAGTTACCTGCCTCGTCATACATTCTTACCGTATACTGAGAATCCATATTTCAGCTCCCCTCCGCCGCCTGCTCTATATAGCTGTCGCAGCATAATACGATCTCGCATTTGATAAGCTCCGAATTAACGTCCGTCACAACGGAAAACGTCTTGAGCCTTGCAGCGTTATAAAATATACCGTCAGCGGTAAGAAAATATCTTATATTGTTGCTCATTTGCTGATTTAATTTAACTCCGGGAATAGGACATTCCGACTTCAATACAATTCCTTTGAGCTTTAAATATGCGGGAAACGAGCCGTTATCGGTAAAATATATACTGTTTTCAGAACGATTCTGAAAGCTGTAACGGCGGTCACGGGACAGTTCGTAAGAAGAAATATATAATCTTACGTCTCCCAGCTCTGCAACGCGGTATTTTTCTATGTCAAGACTGTGATTCATAAACGACCTCCGTTTTTCCGAGTAATTCGACTCTGCATTCAAGAATAAGCCGCTTGAGTCCGTTATCCTGCACCGGAGCCGATATTTTTGCGGAATTTATAACATATCCGCTGGAGGTAAGCTTATCCAATATCCGAACGTCGAGCATTTCATAAAGGCTCATAGGGGAAGTATAAGGCCTGCCGAGTATTTTAACGTCAAGTAAATATCTTTCCCTGAAAAACTTATCGTTTTCCCCGACAAAAACGTTTTCAAGATATATTTCCGCAACGGACGCCACAGCGTATATATCGCCGTGCTCCATTACGGGAATTTTTTCATATTCGCTGTAAACGTCGGTGCCGCCGCTTTTTACAATCTGATAAATTCCGTTTACCATATGCTTTAACTGCGCCATATATCTTCTCCCTTACCCGCAGCAAACCGCGGTAAATATAAATCCGTCGTCATAGAGAAGATCGGACGCGGCTTTATAATATTCCCGCATAAGTTCTCTGGCAAAATCATATTCAAGCTGAGAATTGCCCTTTGAATCGGCTGTTCCCGCATAAGTATAAGCGATTTTGTTTTTCACGCACGTTATCTGACTGTATCTGAAATTTGCTATTGCGGCGCAAAGGTAATCAAGCCTTGCGTCGGAATCCTGAACGTCCTCCTTTAGCCTGCGTTCTACCTGGGCAATTGCCGAATCTATCAGCGGACGATATGTCTCCGTATCAGTCTCGCCTGAAAAAAGTGTAAAAAGAGAACTTATCTGATTAATATTCATTTTTTTTAGCCCCCATTCTGAAATCGTCCAAACAGTCCTTTTTTATATCCAATTGAGAAACGGTTTTAGATTTATGCTCCCTTTCAAGCAGTTCCTTGAATTCAATAAGCTCCTCCGCATTCATTTTATCTGCGGCGGCAGAAAGCGCCTTAGCGCATACGGAAGAGCCGGAAGCAAGACAAAGCTTATAAATATCTGTTCTTACGCTTTTGCATAGCTTTTCCATAAGCTCTTCACTATATGCCTTCGCCTCCGCCGAATCTGCGCTTCTGCCGAATCTTTTTGTAACTCCTGCGTTGACCTGCGCGGGAACTGCCACAAAGCTCCACTCATAAGCGTCGCTTATATCATCTAAAACGGCATGAGCCGTCTTTCCGCTGTATTTTTTACCCATTACATGAGGACAGCCTTTCCTTTTCAAATCCGTTCCGCATACGGAGCATTTTTTTGAGCCGGCGCTGCAAGAAATGCTTACTTCCTTTTTTATACCCCCGTCTATCTCTCGTATCAATCCCGAATTTGAGTCTGTTCTGACCATATAGGCTCTGCCCTTTAAGTAAGTGTAAGGTTCGCCGTTTTTCGTAGCTTTTGTATTATCGGTTACAAGCTCGGTTGAAAAAATCCTTGCCGTCTGTCCTCCGCTTTTCGGATTATGATCAAATATTCCGGTTTTCCCTACAAACAGCTTTTTTAAGCTTTCCAGCGCGTTCTGAGAAAATCTCTCGCCATCTCTGTCTATGTCGTTGTCGCAGAGAATAACGTCAAAAATATACACCTCATCCTCAGACATTTCCCGTCGTGTAAATTCATTCAGCCTTTTGAGTATTTCTTCCTTTTCCATATATTTCGTCCTTTCATAAATATTTTGCAGCTTTTATTCCGGCGGACGCCATTTAAGACGTCCGCCGGAGCTTCAACAGCCGGACTTATGTCTTATCCATATTAAGCACCTTTACGGCGTCCGCCATAAGCTTTTTGAACACAAGGTTGCAGGAAACGCTGAATGCGTCCATCTGACGGTCTATAAGCTTATCCGATTCCATAATGAGATCAGAGCTTGTAATAAATTCAAGCGCATACTGCCTGTCTATTCCTATAACAGTCAGATCGTTGATCTGGTTTGATTTAATAAGTCTTGTTCCGAACGGAAGAATAACGTTTCCTCTTTCGTCAACAGTAATCGAATCCCTAAGCTGCTCCATTGAAATAATTTCCGCAGCAATTTTAGGAGATACTATCAGATCGGTCATATCATAGACCTTAAAGTTTCCGTAAAGTCCGGTAAGGTCTGAAAAAGCCAGCGCACTTCCGGCAATATCTATAACGGCCGCGTCCGATTTCAAGGTGGAAATAGCGCTGCTTACCATTGCGTCGGCAAGCTTTTTACCTATTGAACGAAGCATTAAGGCAAATACGTCCAATCTCTGAAGCCTTACCGCCTCATACGAAGCTGTAATAAGTCTGCCGTATTTTAACAGGCTGACAGATGTGGCGGATTCTTTAATAGAGGTTTCCGGCAGAGCGTTTCCCTCGGTTGTTTTGGAAGTGTACGGAACATTGTCTGTAACCGAATAGCCTCTGTACTGATTGCAGTCTGAAATCGTCTTAACAGCAACAATGTCGCCTAATATAGAATCTTCCATACCCGCGTTTACGGCTCTCCTGACGAATTCAGGAAAAAGCACCGCGCTTTCCGTTGTCACAAAGAATTTTTCTACCTTATCGCAGTTCTCGCCGCTTATTTTTATATCGAAGCGCTTAAGCTGTCTTTCAAAGGCGTCAAGATTGCTTAACGGCGTTCCGTCATAGTTTTCATCAGGATCGCGTTCCTCAAGAACCTGTATAAAGCTTTTTCCCGCAAGATTATAAAGTCCCTTTTCAAGTTTTATATCATTATACATAATTTATCCTCCATATTTTAATTTTCATTTTCAAGTTTTCTTTCAATCTCCTCGGCCTGAGCATTTTTCAGACGCGCGTCGGCAAGAACCGATTCGTCCTGAAGATTGATATTATCCCATTCAACATACGCTTCGCTGTCGGATCCTATCTGCATCAGATATGCCGAGGCGATTTTTCTGATAACCGGCGTTATAAGCCTTCTGTAATACTCCAGCTCAGATGTAAGAATATCAGCCTGCTGCGACGACATCCGCTCGGTCGTCGACCAGTTGAGTCCCAGAAGAAACGGCGGAACCGAAAGCTTTGCTATAAGCTGCTCCAATATCTGTCTTACAGGAATCTCGGTATCAAAAAGCTGATTATCTGCTCCTATGACTCTTATGTCGACGTCTCCGACAGCGACAAAATCCCTTATTTCACCGTTTTTAGCAGCCGTCATACCGTCCGACCATTCCTTAGCGATCTGCATCGCCCTTTCCTTTGAATACGCCCTTTCAGAGCTGTCCCCGGTAGGCTTATAGGTAACCGCATATCTTACATTCCCAGCTCTTTCATAGTTCTGTCCGATACATTGATATATTTTCATCAAAATCCTGCTTAGAGCCGGCAGTCCCCTGAGTATTGAAACCCCCATGGTTTTTCCGGGCGGAGGATTCAATGCTGAAAATAATATAAGATTAGGATTTTCAAGACGTTTAAGCCTTCCTCCGCTCTGCTTCAAATAATAAACGGCGCAGCCTGTAGACTGGTCCGGCAAGACAGCGATCTTCGACGGATCTCCATTATAAAGAGAGCTGATATTCATGGTTTCACGGTCGAGAATAATTTCGCCTACCGCGTTTCCGTATGTAAGAAGACTTTCAAGAAAGCTGTCTGTAAAGCTCTGCATAGAAACTCCCGTTAGTCCCACAGGAACACCGGACACAAAATAATCCATCGTTTCCTGCATTCCTTCATCGGAGCATATAATTCTGTAGCCTCCCGTAAGCCTCACAATCTTACCGATTGCCGCGTCTATAACAGGCACTGTGAAACGCAGTCTGTCATAAAGCTCCTTTTCCCAGCAATCTACACTATTCGGAAAATCGGCCGTCTCGGAGCCTCTCGCAGCAGAATAAACAGCCGCTGTATCGGTTTGAACGCTTCTCTTTCCGCCTTTGAATAGTCTCATTAAATTCACCTCCCTTCAACGCGCGACAGAAGCCACAAAAAAATCATCGGTATTGCCTGAATCTATCGCGGCAGTCACAAAATATCTGACATCGTCCATCGCATGATCATTCTCCTTTACCGGAATATCGCCTCCGGACTTTTCATTCCAGCAGTATAGCGAAAACTCCCTTAGGCAGTCCTGACAATCCGCAGATATGAGAATTCTCCTGCTTTTCAAAGCGTCGCTTACCCGCCTTATTCCGTAAAGAACATCGTTTTTCGCAGGTATAACTCTAAATCTTCCGTGACGCCTGATACATTCTATAAAGCTTGCCGCCGACGGATCAACGATTATATATTCCGGCTCACGATCTCCTATAAGGCTCTCCAGACCGCTGTAATGCTCCTCGTCGGTTCTCGATATCCCTTCTCTTCTGGAATCATAATAATATTCCTCCAGCCTGTACCAAACTCCTCCGCAGCGCCCCCACAGTCCGAATGACGACGGATTAACTGTTCCGTAATCGCACGACACGACAAATCGGTCGCAATCCGGAGCCTTTTCAAACGTATGAATGCTTTCGCTGAACATCGGGTAAACCCTGCCGCTTGCGGCAGTCCACTTGCCAAGAATAAACCTGTCATAAAAAACCCCGGAATAAAGCTTTTCATATCTTTTTCTTATTTCCCCGGAAAGAGACGGATTATCCTTCATAGTAAAATGAATATAAAGAGCATTTTTTTCCTCGGATTTTTTTATCCATTCCCGGTAAAACCAATGATACGGATTATCCGGATTGCAGTTGAACCACATTTTAGAACCGGAAACAGAGCATCTGGCCATCGCTTGCTCTACAAACGATCTTGGCATAAGAGCAACCTCGTCCATAAGTATTCCTGAAAGCGTCATGCCTTGAATAAGCGCCGCAGAGCTCTCGTCTCTTCCTCCGAACAGATAAAATCTGTTTTTCCTGCCGTAAAGACTTATATCGATATAATTTTTGCTGACCTTTTCAATATAATTAAATCCCATAGCGCCCAGCAGACCTGCAAGAGGCTCTACAAGATTGCGGCGAAGCGACGAAACAGTTTTCCCGCAGAGAGCAAAGGAATTGCCTGAAAACGAACTCATGGCCCAGCTTACAAATCCCATCGACATGCAAAGCGTCTTTCCCGATCTGACCGCTCCGTCGCATATGACGGCGTCTTTTTTTCGGTATTTAGGGATACCCCACCAGGAAAGAGCAAGCTTCTGTTTCGGCGAAAAGCTTTTAAACGTCATCGGCAGTTTCATCCTCCAATCCGGTAAGAGCGTCAATAAGATTTGCCGCAGCCGACGCGGTATTTTCCTCGGACGCATATTCGTAAATCCGTTCCATTGCCTTTTGTCTGTCAAAAAGCTTTATTTCTACTCCTCCTCCCTTGACTCTTTTCATTTCCGACACATTAAAAAGATCCAAAGCTCCGATCTTATCGGGCGAAGGAAGCTCCTCTGAAAAAACCAGCGACGCCGCGTCGTTGGCTCTTCCGAACGCAAGCCTTTCAAGACCGGTCATAACGACCGCCTTAGGAGGTATGCTTTTCTGCATAAGGCTTTCAATAAGCCTTCTATACCTTGCCTGATTAATAATATTCGTACCGTCGGCAAGGGCAGTTTCAGGAGGCAGTCCGCTTTTCAGCGCCGCTTCGTATACATCTCCTAATCTTGCATAGTTACAGCAAAAAAGTCTGCATAACGATTTCTGATTTAAACATGACATAAAAAAGCCCCTTTCGTTAAATAGTAACGGTAAGCGAATGAATGCTCCGCTGTTTAATACCGTTCACTAATAGGCCTAAAGGGCGTATTTTTTGCATTAAAATATACAAATAAGAAAATTTAAATTTACAATTTGTTGATTTTAACAAATTGTAAATTTAATTTAAGCGTTAAATTGTGAATATAAACAAATCGAGATTTTTTCATAAAATCATGTTGACATTTAGAAAATAAGCGTGTATAATAATATAGTCGCATAAAGCGGTAAGCGAAAAACGACATAAATGGCGGCATAGCTCAGTTGGCTAGAGTACTCGGTTCATACCCGATTGGTCGTTGGTTCAAATCCTACTGCCGCTACCAAATAAGGCCCGTTGGTCAAGAGGTTAAGACACCGCCCTTTCACGGCGGAATCATGGGTTCAATTCCCGTACGGGTCACCATCAACATTGCTCTCAAATGGCTATTTTAAGCCGTTTGAGAGTTTTCTTTTTGCTCAAAGTTCGGTTTTGTCCTTTATCTGTCCTTTATTTTCTGTTCTTGTCCTTTGGCGTAACTTAAACACCTTGTTTTCCCTTTGAAGAAAAGTCAAGCACCGAAGCAATCGCTTCGCTTGCCCTTGCCTGAGCCTGCTGAAATACATGGCAGTAAATTGAGGTTGTTGTGCTGACAACCGAGTGACCTAACGCTCCTGAAACTGCGGCAGGGTCAACGCCTTCGTTGATTAAGGCTGAGGCATAGAAATGCCGCATACTATGAATGTCGCAAAAACGGAAATTGTTTTCCTTGCAGAATTCTGTAAACCAGAAATACGGCGTATTGTTATTCATAGGTCGCCCATCATACTTTACAAACAGCCTGTCATAATCAATCCACTTGCTTCCCAGCTTTATTTTTTCCTCATCCTGTTCGGATTTGTACGCTTTGAGCAAATCCATCACGACAGGCGGGAATTTTAAGGAACGCTGGGATTTCTTTGTTTTTGTAGTATCGGTGTAAACGCCACGCTTTGCAGAATAATTCGATGTTCGTTTCACACTGATAACATTTGTTCTCCAGTCGATATCCTTCCATTCCAAGCCGAGAAGTTCTCCACGACGGAATCCGCTGTAAATTGCAAGCGTAAAGAATGTACGATATTTCAGCGGAGCAGTTTCCAAAAGCCTGAACAACTGCTCAATTTCCTCAATAGTGTAGATTTCCTTTTCTTTCTTTTCACCCTTTGGAACAGTCACCTTTCTGCACGGATTTTCCGACAGCATATCCATTTTCACAGCATAGCTGAATACATCCGAAATGAAGCTAAGGTGATGAATTGCCGTCTTTCTTGATAAAGGCTTGCCTGTTTTCATACTCTTACCGTTAAGAGCAAGATCGGTGTAGCCTCGTCCATATGTACCACAGCAGAGAGAACATACCACCACCAGCCTTTGAACAGACAAAATCGTAGGCATGACTGAAAAACTGCCTTGTACGTTCATCGCCCAGACGGTCGAAAAACTCCTTGTCGGAAGTAATGACAAATTCGCAGAGAACAGTACTTTGCTTTTTGCCCTGTAAACGCAGGTTACCTTTTAACTCCTGTCGGGTGCGTATACTTTCAAATTCCTGAAGATAGGATTCCGCTTGTATTTTCTTAAGGTAATAATTTTCAGACGAGCGATTTATGTCAATATCTTTGTTACTATAATTTTTGTTTAGACGTTCATTATGCCGTTCAAGAAGAGGTACAGCACCTACTTTGTGATTTTCGTTTCTGATAATTGCATAGCTCATATTTTTTGCACTCCTTTCATAAAGAGGAGCGAAGCGAACGAACACTATTCTGCTGAATAGTTCTAACCCACTAGGACTATTTTGCAGGAAAATAGTCTGTGGGCAAGCAGTTCCTCTTGGTCCCTTTTTTGCGGTCACAGACCGCAGGAGAAGCAGAGGGATACCCTCTGCATTTTGCGACGATATGCGACGATGTGACGATGTTTTCAGCACCGCATCCACTGTCATAAATATCGTCACAACCGTCGCACATCGTCACGGGTTTGTGTATTGAGATGATAAGGGTCAACCATTCGTCCATACTATCCATCACGCCGCACCTCCCAGATATTCCAGCAGCGCCGCCTTGCTGACAAGTATCTTTCCACGCTTACCCTGACCAGTGCGGATATGGGGCAGCTTGTCCTGTACAATGAGCTGACGGACAGTATGTTCGGACAATCCTCTGACCGCCTCGGTGCATTCTTTAATCGTCAGCATTTCCACTGGCTGTTCCTTGGCGGAAACCATAATTGTCGGAGCATTGTCCTCAACCTCAATCAAAGCATCCAGCAAAGCGACCACCTGTGCGATAAGCTCCTGTTTTGTTTTTCTTGTCATAATTTGTACCTCCGTTTGTTTTATTTTCGAGAGCAGTAAAAGCACCTCTCATAAGTACCTACAAAAACGGTTGGTTTTTTAAGTCTTTTTTCGCAATTTTACAAAAGTCTGTATAGCTGCATAAAATCAACATTATTTGATTGGTACTTTTGATTCCCTTCACTTATAAGGAAAAAAACAAGGCTTTTTTACAGGGGAGTTCTGAATATTTTTTGCAATTTCTCTTATTTTTACAAAAGAATATTATTTGAGTCTCTCGTGTTAGTACAATTTTCTGTAACGTAACAAAAATAAGCTGTTTTCTCGGTTTTGCGAAAACAGCTTATTGATATACTAAATTTCGGACAGTTGCACAAATTTATTTTAATCAGTGATTTGGATTTGTTGACATTTTTCGCTATGAGCGATATAATTATTATGTATATTTATACCATTTTGCAGACAAGGAGTGCAAAACCATGACCGACACACAGCAAAAATCTGCCGCAAAGGCGTTCTCAGAATACTGGAAAGACAAGGGCAACGAAAAGCAGGAAACTGCACGCTTTTGGATAGAACTGCTCGGAAATGTCCTCGGAGTAGAAAATCCGATCTCCGTTATCGAGTTTGAAAAGCCTGTTGTTGTAGAGAAAAATCAAAAATATATCGACGGCTATATTCCGTCAAACAAAATCCTTATCGAGCAGAAAGGCTCAAACATTTCGTTACGCCGTACTGCCACGCAGTCGGACGGAGAAAAGCTTACGCCTTACGGACAGGCTTTCCGCTATAATAATTACCTGCCCTATGAGGAAAAGGCAAAGTGGATTATTGTTTCCAACTTCACCGAAATTCTCATTTACAATATGAACAAGCCCAACGCCGAACCTGAGCAAATCTTCCTAAAAGACCTGCACAAGGAATATTACCGCCTGAATTTTCTTGTGGATACAGGCAACGAGCATATCAAAAAGGAAATGGAAGTTTCCTTACAGGCAGGCGAATTGGTGGGAAAGCTGTATAATGCAATCCTCAAACAGTATAAAAATCCCGACGACTCCGAGTCCCTCAAAAGCCTTAATATGCTGTGTGTGCGCCTTGTTTTCTGTCTGTATGCCGAGGACGCAGGCATTTTCGGTAAGCATGGAATGTTCCACGATTATCTCCGTCAGTTTGAGGCGAAGTCAGCCCGAAAGGCTCTGATAGAATTGTTTCAGGTGCTTGACCAGAAGGACAGCGAGCGTGACCCGTATCTTGATGAGGATTTAGCTGCTTTTCCGTACGTCAACGGCGGATTGTTTGCGGATGAAAACATAGAAATCCCGAATTTTACGGAAGAAATTATGGACATTCTTCTGGAAAAGGCAAGTGCCGACTTCGATTGGTCGGAAATATCGCCAACCATTTTTGGAGCTGTTTTTGAGTCAACCTTAAACCCCGAAACACGCCGCAGCGGCGGTATGCACTACACCTCAATCGAAAACATTCACAAGGTTATCGACCCGTTGTTTCTTGACGAGCTGCGTGCCGAGTTCGAGGATATCAAGGCGGCGAAGCAGGAGAATGTGCGTGAAAAGCGGCTGAAAGAGTTTCAGACGAAGCTGTCTGAATTGAAATTCCTTGACCCTGCCTGCGGTTCGGGCAACTTTCTGACGGAAACTTATATCAGCCTCAGAAAGCTGGAAAATGAAATTCTGATTGAAATTTACAAGGGGCAGATGATGTTCGGCGATGGCGATTTGAACCCGATTCAGGTGTCAATCGGGCAGTTCTACGGAATTGAAATCAACGATTTTGCGGTGACGGTTGCGAAAACTGCGCTTTGGATTGCCGAGTCGCAGATGATGAAGGAAACCGAGGAAATCGTGCAGATGAGCCTTGATTTCCTGCCGCTGAAAAGCTATGCCAATATCGTGGAGGGCAACGCTCTGCATGTGGATTGGGAGAGCGTTGTGCCGAAGGACAGACTGAATTATATTATGGGTAATCCGCCGTTTGTGGGGGCAAGACTGATGTCTGCCGAGCAAAAGGACGATGTATCATTTATTCTTAATGGTGCAAAAGGTATTGGAAATATTGACTATGTTTCCTGTTGGTATAAAAAAGCCGCTGATATGATGAAAGAAACGGAAGTCAGAACAGCTCTTGTTTCCACAAACAGCATTACACAAGGCGAACAAGTTGCAATTCTTTGGAAAAATCTCTTTGAAAACGGAGTTCATATTGATTTTGCACACCGTACATTCCGTTGGGACAGCGAGGCAAGTTTAAAAGCTCACGTTCATTGTGTCATTGTCGGTTTCAGTATAGCTGAAAACACATCACAAAAACAGCTTTTTGAAAATGGTGCGGTTAAGATTGTTGAAAACATAAATGGTTATCTTGTTGAAGCAGATAATGTGTTTATGGAAAGCAGGAAAAAGCCAATTTGTAATGTACCTGCTGTTGTTTTTGGTAGTATGCCAAATGACAATGGTATATTAAGTGATTTCACAACGGAGGAAAAAGATGAAATTGTAAGCAAATACCCATTAGCCGAAAAAATGTTCAGACGTTTTCTTGGAGCAACGGAGTTTCTACATAATAAGGAGAGGTGGTGTCTTTGGTTAAAGGGTGTTTCTCCTGCTGAAATACTAAAAATATCTCCCGTTAAAGAAGCTGTTGCAAAGGTAAAGGAAATAAGAGAAAGCAGTAACAGAGAAGCAACAAGAAAATTAGCGGACACACCGACTTTATTTGGAGAAATTCGCCAGCCTGATACAGAATATATCATTATTCCATGTCACTCATCTGAACGACGTAAATACATTCCAATTGGATTTATTAGTAGTGATATAATTTGTAGCAACGCAAATTTACTTATGCCTAACGCTACACTTTATGATTTTGGTGTACTTATGTCAAATGTACATAACGCTTGGATCAGGGTTGTATGCGGTAGAATTAAAAGTGATTATCGCTATTCTGTTAATGTTGTCTACAACAACTTTCCTTGGTGCAACCCAACAGATGAACAAAAAACCAAAATCGAACAGACCGCACAAGCAATTCTTGACGCCCGTGCCCTCTATCCCGACTGCTCTCTCGCCGACCTCTACGACGAACTTGCTATGCCTGCCGAGCTCCGTAAGGCTCATCACCAAAACGATTTCGCTGTTATGGCGGCTTATGGCTTTGACAGGAAGATTGCAGAGAGTGAGTGTGTGGCGGAGCTTATGAGGAGGTATAGGGAGATGACGGAGGAGAAATACGATGCAAGATGAAAAGTGTGCGAACCTTGATGAACTTAAAAAGCAGATTATGAGTGACATTCAAAGTAAAATACATGAAATATATACTCAGTCTGAAATTAAATACAATGCAAAAGAAAAGTCGGATAGAACGGTGCTTGATTTCTTTGCTTTATTAAACAAGTTAATACCAGCCAGAAAACGAAAAGTAAATTCGATGAAGCTACAGATGAAGGAGATTCGGAAAAACTGAAAATTCTTATTGACGATGTATTGAATATAATCGATACAGAAGACACTGCTTCACAAGCTCAGCTATATTATTCTATCGGCACTGTTTATGGCGATATTGCGCGATTAGAGAAAAGCAGCGATGAAAGCTACATTGAAAAACAGTTATTCTATTTTCGTAAAAGTATTGAATTAATAAATGCTGATGAGTTGTCAGATGAAAAGTATTCTCCTTATATTAATGAATTTAAACTAAGCCTGTATACAAATTACGGAAATGCGTTTGACCATTGCGGAAGAAAAATTGCTGCAATAGAGCAGTATCAAAAAGCTTTAAAGATAGACGGAGGCTTTGGTATGGCTCTGGGCAATCTTGGAATGGCATATAGACATTATGCAATGATGGTTTCAGATTATGTACATAGGGATTATATGAACCATTTTGCATATATGCTGTTATGTCAAGCAAATGGCAATGATAAAAGCGTTCACCAAAATGCGTATGAATATTTTAACAATGCCATAAACAGCTATACAGATGAATATATACAAGAGGTTTTAAGACAATCTTTGGATATTCCTCAATATAATTATGACAATGAAGAAGAACTAAAATACAGAGAATGGGCATTAGAACATAATTTGTTTTTAAACCCTTTGAACGATTTACCTGTCAATGAATTTTGCTTTGCGGCTGATGTTTTGCAATTGCCAAATATGATTGTAAATATAAACGATAAACCTATTTTTCATGGGATGTTCAATCAGATTAAACAAGATTATATTTTTGCAAGATATCAATTTTACTGTGGAATACAGCAAAATGGTGAAGCCCATTTTGCAGACAAAGATACATTTCTTTTGAATTTTGCTGATTACCCACAGTATTCCATACGAGTTGAAATGATAAAATCTGCATTTAAAACACTATACTCATTATTAGATAAATGTGCTTATTTTATGAATTATTATTTTGGTTTGGGTATAGAAGAACGAAGAATTACATTTCATAATGTCTGGGCTAATCCTAAAATGGCAAGTTTATATGAGCAAAATAACAATTACATTCTTAACGCATTACGTTGGATAGGAAAGGACTTTTATAACAAATTAATGGATTCTCCTAATCCCTATGCAAAGAAAACCTGTACAATCCGTAATGCTTTGGAACACAAATACACAAAGGTTTATTGGGATTTATTTTATGATAGAACAAATGGAGAAATAGATAATTTAGCCTTTTATATATCAGAAGCAGAACTTATCGACGAGACTATGAAATTGCTTCACATAATCAGAGAAATTATTATCTCTATGGTTTTGTCTGTAGGAATTGAAGAAAAAGAACGTAATAAGAATAACACTAAAATTGCAGTACCGTTTACTTTCGACGAATACGATGATGAATGGAAAATATAAAGGATGGGGTTGTTTATGAACAGTGAAAATCTCAAATTGGAAATATTGGATTTAATATCATCACGGCAAGAAGGCTCTTATTGGGATTTTAAACAAGAACACCATGAGAATACTGCCAACCTGCTACATGATATTATCTGTATGGCTAATAATCCTTTATGTAATCAAGACGGTTATATAATATATGGAGTATCGGATAAAACTGGGCAAATAATCGGAATTGAGAATGATTCATCGCGCAGAAATCAAGAGCATATTATAAGTCAACTAAAAAGCAAAAGTTTTGCAGCGGGAATACGCCCAATTGTGCGATTAATAACTCTACATATCGACGAACACGAAATTGATGTTCTTGTTATAAAAAACACAATGGATACGCCATATTATCTTACATCCGATTTTAGGGATAAGGAACGTGTTGTAAGAGCCAATCATATTTACACAAGGGTGAGTGATGTAAATACAGATATTGATAAAAGTGCGGATAAACATATCGTTGAAGCATTATGGAAAAAGCACTTTGGCTTAAATTTAAATCATTTTGATAGACTTAAACTTCTGCTTGCGGATAAGAGCAACTGGGAAACAAGTGAAGACCAACATTATAATAAGATTTGCCCAGAATTTACATTGTGTCTTGAAGACGATGACGATAATGGCTTATATCCTGAATTCTATGCATATAATATGACAAATTCAAATGTTCATTATGGTATGCTATATGCAAAGTATTATAATACTACTTTATATTCAAGACAAACCGTAACATTGGATGGAGGAAGATATATTACAGTAGTTCCAAATTGGGATTTCATCCATTACGATGAACATCATCACAATTTTGATGGTTTCAAATATTTTATCAAGGATGACATATCTTACATTTTTAACCAGTATTTGCTTGAAGATAATGGTGATGCAGAATATGCATATAGGTGTTTTAACGAGGTCATTTTATTATTCAACTCTATAAATGAGGAAAAGTGCTTTGTAAAATACATCGAAGACAATCTGGAGTTGCTTGAACGTGAGATTGAGTTAGATAAGCATAAGTATACATATATTGAACCACAAAATCCAAATGCTCAGAAAAAGATTGTAAGAGAATTAAAACTTGGAAAAGCTTTGAAATCAATCTATGAACGATGGAACTCTTAACTCTACCAAAGTTTTTAGCATAATACGCAAGACTTGACTTAAAATTTTCAGGCTGTAATTCGAATACAGGCAATTGACATTCAATCATTTTTGTAGTATAATAATCATAAATCTGCGCATAATGGTTATATAAAGTTGAATTATATGTGCGTATTAAAGCTGTATATAGCCTGTATAAACCTGCGCATTTCAGAAACGAGGTGTGATTATGATACTGAAACGAAAAATGTATAACAAGCTACTCGACCTGAAAAATAACCTGAACGGCACAAAAGCCCTGCTTATTGAGGGTGCAAGGCGTATCGGAAAATCAACAATATGCGAAGAATTCGGCAAAAACGAATACAGAAGCTATATTCTCATTGATTTTGCGAAATGTCCCGATGAGGTCAAGGATTACTTTCAGAAGCACATGAACGACCTTGATACATTTTTTATGCTGATTTCTGTATATTATGGCGTAAAGCTCTATGAGAGAGAGTCGCTCATCATCTTTGATGAGGTGCAAATGTACCCAAAAGCAAGAGAGTGTATTAAATATCTGGTTGCGGACGGTCGATATGATTTTATCGAAACAGGTTCACTTATTTCTATTAAGGAAAATGTCAAAGATATTGTGATACCTTCAGAGGAACGTCATCTGAAAATGTATCCCCTTGACTTTGAGGAATTCTGCAATGCATTGGGTGAGGAGCAGATTACGGAATATATCAGAAAATGCTTCTCGGAAAGAACGCCTCTCGAAAATGAGCTTCATCACAAAGCAATGCTACTATTCAAACAGTATATGCTTGTGGGCGGCATGCCACAAAGTGTTATTGCGTTTATTGAAAGTAAAAAAGATTTCGACAGAGCTGATATTGAAAAGCGTGACATACTTTCCCTTTACAGAAGCGACATCATGAAAATCGACACAAGATACAGAAGCAAGGTGCTGACAATATTTGACCGGATACCCGGCTTACTTTCACAGCATGAAAAACGTGTTGTTTTTAATGATGTGGCGGCAGGAAGTCAGGCTGCCCGGTATGAGGAAACATTTTTCTGGCTTTCAGATTCAATGATTTCAAATGAATGTTTCTTGTGCAGTGATCCAAATATCGGACTTTCAATTAACGAAAGCAGAACGTATGTTAAATGCTATCTTGGTGATACAGGTCTTCTTGTCAGCCATGCCTTTGACGAAAATGAGCTTCTTGAAGATGAGGTTTACAAGCAGATTTTTGGTGACAAGCTGAATATGAATGAGGGTATGCTTTACGAAAATGCAATTGCACAGATGCTGACCGCTAATGGTCACAAGTTGTATTTCTATACCCACTATAATAACGAAAAGCACAGAAATGATATTGAAATAGATTTTCTGATATCCAATAACAGTAAACTTAAATACAAGATATACCCGATAGAAGTCAAGTCAGGAAAGAAGTATTCAATTGAATCGCTGAAACGCTTCAAGGAAAAGTACAGCAATCGTATCGGCGAATGCTATGTGATTCATCCGAGAAATCTCAGCTTTAAAGAGGATATTGTCTGTATCCCGCCCTATATGACGATTTGTCTCTAACAAAAATTGCTCTAATTAAATTATGGCGGTGCGAGAGGCGGCTGCTCAATTAATGGGCAGCCGCCTACTTAATTTCCGGAAACATATCAATTTATACCGCATATTGTACAAATTAAAGTACCCGCCAAATAACCCACCACCCTATTCAAAGAAGTCCAAATAGACTAAAATAGAAATAACTAATGAAGTCTAAATGGAGGACGTTGTAATGAATGAAATAGTGAAAGTGAAGAAGGAAGTAAAGCTGAAGCAATGAGCGGAGATGATCAGGCTCAGAAATGAAAGCGGATTGACTGTAACTGACTGGTGCAAGCAGAATGGAGTAAATCTCAAAACGTATTACTACCGCCTGAAACGTGTTCGCCAGGCAGTATGCAGTGAATTGGAACAGCATGATATCGTACCAATAACAGCAGTTGAGGAATCAGAAACGACAAAAGAGAAGATAGAGCTTTCAGTAAGAAATATAAAAATATCTCTGCCCGATAATTTCAGTGAGAGCACCCTCAAACGTCTGCTTGGAGTCCTGAGATGATCGGAGATGTCAGCCGTGCAGAACATAACTACATCGTCTGTGGATATACAGATATGAGAAAAGCAATAGACGGACTAGCAGCAATTGTACAGCAGAATTTCAAGCTTGATGTATTTTCCGGCAGTCTGTTCTTGTTCTGCGGTAAGCGCTGTGACCGTATCAAGGCGCTGCTGTGGGAAGAGGACGGATTTGTGCTGCTGTATAAAAGGCTTGAAAATGGAAAATACAAATGACCGCATAATTCTGATGAAGCAAGACTTGTTTCACAGCGGGAATTCCGATGGCTGATGGAGGGACTGTCAATAGAACAGAAAACAGCGATAAGACCTGCAAAAACAGGTTCTGTGTGCTGAGATTTCCACAGTGAAAATATACGCAAATGTTGACAATATTTCTACCCCCGAAAAGTGCGGTATCACTGGACTTTTCGGGCGTTTTGTGCTAAAATATATACAGTGATTTTTGATTTCGGAGGTGAGTTCAGTGATTGAAAAAGGTAATATGCCTCACAAAGACCGCCTGACGGCTTTGTGCATAATCTGCCTTTATATCACATAAAAATTCATTGCCATACTCTCGAAGGAAATGCTATTGAGAATGTCGGTATTCCTTTTTATGCATTGCAAAAAACACTGTGCAGATTATGTACGAGCTTTGCGAAGCATTGCCTATACTATAATTTATTATATGAGTAATTTGTCATTCGGATTACTATAAGCCGTGATTGTTTCAAAGAATTGATTGCAGCAATAAAAACAGAATTTATAAGCTGAAAGCATAACAAAAAAGGACTGATTCAAAAAATCAGTCCTTGCTATATACAGGGGTATATCAGAAGTTGTCCGCTATTTGTCCGCTAAAGCTGCGAAAACTTATATAAAATCAGAGAAATTGTATTTTCTCAGCTTTGCGTAAAATGGCGTAATTGCGTTGGTTTCTGCACTTTTTGTAAAAGTGGAAAATGCCTGCCGAGATTTTCAATTCCCGTACGGGTCACCAACTATGTAACTCGCAAATGGTGTAATAAAGCCGTTTGCGAGGTTTTTCTTTTTATGAAAATTAATCTTGCCACTTATTTTGAAAATATGCCACTTACACTGCCACTTGCATATCAGCTTGTGGCTCTTTTTTGTTTCCGAAGGAAAGCGCGTTGGTGATAGCGTCGCAATTTCTCGCTTTCGCTTCTTGGAACATATGACAGTAGATGTTACTTGTTGTACCTACGCAGGAATGTCACATATCACTTGAAACAGAAACCATATCGACGCCTGCATTGATAAGCAGACTTGCGTGTAAATGCCCCAATGCAATGAAAACATCTTTAAGAAATAACCTCGCACTTATCCACTAGAACCTCAAGCAAATGCCCTCGGTTGTAGCGGTGAATGTGGTAACTCATCCTGAATCCGAACGGTACACAGGTAAGGTAAAAATCCGTCACGCCCTCCTTATGTACAATAATTTTCTTCAAAATCTCACCATATATTTTCATGCTGTCGGTATCAATTTCAGCGGTTCGGTTCACTTGAGCAATATAATTCCTTATTGATTCAAGCTGCTTCCGATGAGTCTCGCTGACATTCTGACTTGCGGAAATCTGTTCCGTGAGCCGTGCAATTTCGCCGTCATAATATTCGATTTGCTTTTTCAAATCTTCTTTTGAAATCAGTTCGTCAAGCATAAGGTCAATCGCCTTTCGCTTTTTTCTTGTCAGATTTTCAATTTCGTCTTCAAGAAGTTGAGTGTTTACAGCAGACTCACTCTGCTGCATAATTGCAATGTTGCTCATCAATCGTTCCGTGATTGATGTCCGTGTAAGCTGAATATGCTCCAGAATGTATTTCATACAAAAAGCCAACACCGCTTCATTTATCACCTTGCTGTCACAACCAACCTCTGCGCCGTTTGCGTCAACCCTCGGAACTGCTCCGTACTTTGCTCGGTTCACACATCATAGTAAACCTCGATAAGCTTCCAGCCAATGTGTTCGCTTGTGTATTTGGTAAAATATTTAATTTATGCAGACAGCGAATGAAGCTGGCCTTCCATATCGGTACTGACACGACAATATGCCGCAACCTTAATTTTATTATTCATAGTCCTCCTTCCTCCATAATATGGAGATAAAATCTCTCTACATTTAAATTTTAACACTTTAGTAGCCGAAAGTCAAGCTGTAAATATTACTTTTTCAAAATGCAGGGAGCAATAATTTATGCAGTCTTTTCCGACTTCATCTGCATAAGAATTTCAAGCTGCTGATTTGTAATTAAACCCTGTTTGTAAAAATCCTTGTAATATCCGATTTCGATAGCATTGATAAAATCATCTATACACTCATCGGGAATTTCAATAGCAGTTTGTGTTTTTGTTTCAGCAGCATTTTCGTTCATCGTTTCTACGGCGGTATTAGTATGCAATACATTTCTTCTCAATTTACCCTCCCTGCATTAAGCACTAAACTTCTCCGAACTGTAGTAACCACTCGGTTCGGCTTTTTCTTTCTCATCTTCTGTACCAACATCATTCATCGAAGTGCGTTTCTCCTTTTCGGCATTAACAAGTTCCTGCACGCCGTTCATCTTGAACAGCACATCAAGAATTTCCTTAAACTGTTCACCCGTAAGGCTTTCGCCGAAATATTTGTAAACCAGTCCGCCGACCTCGCAAAGATTGTGAGTGCGGATTTTTCTTTCTTCGTTGGCAATCTTGGCGGCAAGCTCCTTTCGGGAATTCTCCTTTGTTGTGCGTGAGGGGCTAACGCCCCCTCAACCCCTATGCAGATTTGCACAGCAAAGCTCTGTTCCGCCCCCTGAGGTGCGGTTTTTGCGGTATAACTACCGTGAACGACGCTTCTTCACAGGCTTGTCCTTATTCTGTTCAGGCGGCGAAGCTGTCGGATTATTTCTTTTCTCAACAACATCCCAAGCCTCAACGGCTTTGTCATAATCTGCTTTCGGAAAGAAAATTGCTCCTGTTCCGTCAGACATACCGAAAATATGACATTGCACTTTTCTTTTTTGCAGTTCAACCTCAAAATCCTTTAAGTGTTGAATATCGCTTTCCAGCTTCTGCATTTCGGAATATTGACAGCCCACAATAGTTTCAAGATAATCCGTGCGAAGCTGTATTCTTTAAGAGCGAATATCATTTAACTCATACTTTTGCTTCTCAATCTCTGTAAAATCGTTCTGCTCTTTGGAACACCGTGGAACTTGCGGAAACAGCTGCTTGACGGTGGAGTCGTTCAGGCGGGAGCCTTCCTGCATTTCTGCTGCGATAAGCAGACGCTTGCCCTTGACCTCGGCCATTTCCGGTTTGATGTTTCTGCGGCAACCGACCGTCAGCATATCCGCAGAGATGTTGCCGCTGTAAAGGCCCAGCACACGGGAGACTGCATTCCAGAAGGTGGACTTACCGTTACGGCCATCGCCATAGGCAATAATCAGCGCTTCCACATAAACCTTGCCGATTGCCGCCAGACCGCAAATCATCTGCACGTAGTCAATCAGGGTCTGGTCACCTTGGAAAATCGGTCAAGGCAGTCCAGCCAAATTTGCTGACCTTTCTGGCTGGGAGATACGGAGGTGATTTTGGTAATGAAATCCTCCGGCGAATGTTCCCTTGCTCCGGCCATGCCTTTACGCAGGTCGTAGGTTGCTTCGGGCGTACACAGCGCAAAGGGATCGGAGTCCAAGTCCCTCGGTGAGATTTCCAAAATAGGATGCGATTCCTTCAGCGTGGAGGTGATGTTCTTGGAATCACGGCGCTTGATAGCGAAGGCCTGATATGCCTTTGCCGCCAGAAAATCCTGATAGGCTTCCAGCTGTTGTTCGTTCATCAGCTGTTCAGCCTTGGACTTGGAGGTGCTATCAAGGATGGTCTGAGCGCCGCTGTTCTTCATTTTGGTGAGCGCTTCCACGAGGTCGTTTCCGGCTTCCTTTAGCTGGCGACGGGTCAGCTCGTGGGCAACTGCCTGCGCTCCCGGCTCGGATTCCTGCCAGTAGTGGTCAGAGTAGCGGATAAAGTGTGTGGCGGGAGAATAGTGCAATTCGCTGGAGAAGTATTTTCCAAGCACCTCGGCCTGTCCCACATCGGAGTAATCCTCTGGCTTATAACAGGAAGGGTCGTTATATGCTTCCAGTGACACATATCCGTCCTGCTGGGAAAGCTTTGTGTAAAAACGCTGGGCCGAATGCCAGATGGTGGACAGCTCGCAATTATCCAAAGGCGGCACACATTTTGCAGCTTCCTCCAAGAAGGTCTGGTAGGCCTTTTCGGTATCGCCATATTTCTTGATGACACGACCGGCAAAGCGGCTCATGGTCGCATTGCGGCTTCCTTCCGGGATAACGGAGTGGTCAAAGTCGCCCTGTGGCAGGTATTCGTCGAACAGGTCCTCATTGAGAAACTCCGTCAGATTCATGCGTCCGGGATAGAGCGCTACCTCGGCAGTAGCAGTGCCAAAGAAGAAACGTGCCGCATCCAGTGCCTGCGTATCAAAGTACGGGAAGATGGAATTGACCAGCTTCTTCATATCGCTATAGAGCGCAGCGTCGGTGCAGTGTTCAATCGGAAACAGGACGTGGAACTTAGGTCTTGCAGCCTTACCGTTTTTCTCACGGTTATGGAAGCGGCTGAAATGGATGGCAAAGGTAACGCCCGGAAAGGCCTGCATCACATCATCCGGTGTCATCCAGTCAGCAGGATTTTCAGAATGGTCGTTATCGCAGTCCACCGGCAGACAGTCGCTGCCGATGAAGTTTTCGCCGTTACGATAACTGTTGCGATATTCAGCGCAGACATAGTCATGGCTGATTGCAGATTTCAGACTGGCCTCATCCAAAATCACATGTTTGTGGGGATAGGAGCAGTTGCCGGGATTGCCGGTAACATCAGCAGAGTAGATAGTAAACATCAGTCATACACCTCCTTAGATTCCTTCTCCAGCACCTTGGTGATAAACTTCAGCGCCCGGATAGTGGTTTCCAGCTCACAGTCGCCGCCGAGGAAAACTTCAAAGCCGTAGCAGCCGTGCTTATCCACAAATGTGCGGATTTCCATATCAGTGCTGGCGCTGTCCTGAATACGGAAATAGGTGCGACCGCCGTGACCGCTGTCGCTGCCCATATAGCCGGTAGTGCCAGCTTCCACTTCGAGGATGTTGGCGCTGATTACTTCACGGGTATAGGTAGAGATTTCAGTGCCGTCAGGTAGCATTTTTCTTTTTTCGATTACTTCATACATAGGGTTAAGCCTCCTTCAAATTTTCGGTGAAATAGCGTAAGCGATAGTTCTTCCACTTGGCTCTTTCGATTTCTGCTTCCATGCCCGCTGAGATGCGACTGCCGAATACCCAGACCTCGGAGCATTTGCTCATCAGGGCATTTCCGAAGAACAGACCGAGCTGGCGCTCCTTCGAGTCCGCATCATTCAGGAATTGCGGAAATAGCAAGAGAGGTGCGATGGGGATGTATCCCTGTTCTACGGCAAGGCATAGCCATCGGCACGAAGGAGGAGTCCTTTGGCCCAAGGAGGAGTGCGGCCCATTTGTTCACAGACAGCTTCCAAGGACATGCGTGGATCTGCCTCAATTACAACTTCATCATGCACATGCATAACGATGGAGCAATGGCGCAGCGTCTGCATGGCGTAGCAGAGGATATCTCTGGCTGTGGCCTGCACGATGTTTTCCACAAACTTCGGACCATAAGAATCGAGGCGTTCCCACTTTTTTGTGGCACCGACGCCTTCGTAGGTGATACATTCGCCGCCAAATTTGTTTATACCGACCTTCGGTTTCACATAGGCCAGCTTTCTGCCGGAAGGGAGCGTGATAAACAGCATGCCGCTTCTGCAAGAGAAGGTCAGCCCATAAAGACTGGTCGTGTGCTTATATTTCACGGCCTCCATAACAGCACGGTCAACGGCCCGCCAAAATTCGACAATTTTCGGGTTGGCCTGTCGCCATGCATCTACCAGAGGAGGAAGCTCATCTTCGGTTAGACCCATTTCGATAGCACCCATTGCCTTAAGTGCGCCGACGCTGCCGCCGTAGCCGAGGGCCAATTCCGCAATCTTGCCTTTTTGACGTAGGTGGCCGTTGATGCCGTGTTTCTCGACAGGGACCTTAAACATCTGACTGGCAGAAGCGCAGTAAATGTCGCCACCTTGTTCAAAGACTTTCTGTCGCCAGCTTTCATCTGCATACCAAGCGATAACACGGGCCTCGATTGCAGAAAAGTCAGCAACATAAAATTGTGCGCCATCTCTGGGAATGAAGGCAGTGCGGATCAGCTGCGAGAGCGTGTCCGGCACATCTTCATAAAGCAGCTCCACGGCAGCAAAGTCACCGCAGCGGACCAGCGCACGAGCTTCGGCCAGATCCGGCAGGTGGTTTTGCGGGAGATTTTGCAATTGGATGTTACGACCGGAAAAACGACCGGTGCGATTGGCCCCATAGAACTGGAACATGCCTCTGGCATGACCGTCATAGCAAACGGTGTTTTCCTTTGCCTGATATTTTTTGTCGGAGGACTTGGCCAGCTGCTGACGCAATACCAATACATCGGCAAGTTCCGTTGGAGCTTTTTTCAGAAGCTCGTTCACAGCCTTTTTATCAAGACTGTCGGTCTCCATCCCATTATCAGCAAGCCACTGTTTCATCTGCTGGACGCTGTTGGGATTTTCCAAAGCGGTCATGTGCTTCATGGAGGCAGTCAACTTCTGACGGGACAGCGTATCCATTTCAATGGCCTGCGCTACCAGTTCCATATCCAGACGCACACCAGTGTCGTTGATTTCCTCGCTCTGGTGGTATTCCTCCCAGACCGCAGGCGATACCGGGAACTTTGCCAAGCGCTGCTGGATGGCCATTTCCGTTTCCACATCTCGAAGGTTATATTTCTTGAAGGCGTCCCACTTATCCGGCGCATGGAACGGTCTGTTTCTGGTGCGTTGGCCGTTGGATTTGGTAGGAGCGCAAGGCTGGCAGAAATACTTGATGAGATCTTTGCCTTCAGTGAGTTTCTGCTTTTCAAGGCCCAAAACGGCACCGACACCTTCCAGCGACAAAGGCAGTCCCATCGTAGCGGCCCAGATCATAGAACAGCGCCAGCTTTCGGGATTTAAGTAATCGCCGGTAGGATAGCCCAAGTAGCGAGACAGGCAGTTGCGTTCAAAGGTGGCGTTGAAGGCCCATTTGATGACTTCTTCATCCTCCAGTGCCTGCAGGATTTCCTTTGGAATGTGTTCTCCGCAGGCAAGGTCGACCACCTGCACCGGGCCGGAGTCCACGCTATAACCAAAAAGAAGAATTTCAAAATCCTCAGCCTCCACATAACGGTACACGCCGGACTTTTGCAGTGGAGTGCTGCTGTAGGTTTCTATATCAATACTGAGTGTTTTCATGCGTTGTCACATCCTTTCCATACCCAAACAGGGCGACAGATTGCTCCGCCGCCCTGCTGGGAAATCAGGTCATTAGTCGAGGAAATCCTCATCTTCATCCGTATTGAAATCGGACTCAGCGCTGGCCTTGCCGCCGAGAGGCTCGCCGTCACGAATCTTCTGGAGATTGTTGAGGCCGCAGGCGATGCCCTTGTTACCGGAGCTGTTGAAAGCGTAGAAGGTAATGCTGGCACGACCGTAGACACCGGAGTAAACCTCGGAACGGCTCATGATAGGATTGCGGTCTGCGTCCACGATGCCGGGAGCAGTGGTAGCGTTGGCGTTGATGAAGTACGCATTAGCGTAGGCTGCATCGTCAGGTCTCTCAAGGTCGCCATCACGAAGAGGAGTCTTCAAAATGGAGAGCGCAGGTACGGTCTTGCCGTTGCCCTTGAGCTTCGCTTCGCCTTCCTTGTAGGCAGCTTCGATAGCGGCCTTAATCTTGGCAACAGTGCGAGTGTCGGACTTAGGGATGATAAGGCTGACGCTGTACTTAGGAGTGCCGCCGTTAATGGACTTAGGCTCCCAGACATTTGCGTGGCTCCAGCGGGTTTCAGGCCAGTGATGACCTTCATGGGATTTACAGGTTTTACATTCTTACTCATAATCGTTTTCCTCCATAAAATCAGTTTTTGCATTATTCATGACCGGGCGTTTGTCGCTTTCCGGTACAAGTGCGGGTTTGCCCTGCGGCTTTTCGATATAGGCCGACAGTAGTTCGTCAAAGCGGCTCTTTCCGAGTAGCTTCTGCATGGCAGTGATACCGAGGAGCTTGCGCTCATACGGGTCAAAGCCTGCGTCGGTTACGGTCTGGGTTACAGCGACCTCATCGGTGTAGCGACGATTGCTGCGGCCTTCGACCAATTTGAAGCCGGTCCATTCCTTACCGGAGATGGCCTGCTGGAGTGCATACTCCTTGATGTCGTTGACCCAAGAGACCAGCTGGTCTGCACGGGTGAGAATGACCTCGATTTCCGTATCCTCCAACAGCGGAGGCAGTTTGAAATCGTACTGCGCCAGCATCAGGTTTTCGGCTCTGGCCCTGCACTCGTGTTTGGCTTTACAGAAGCCGCACCACTCGCCGCAGAGGAAGTTTCCGTCACCGGCAAAGGCAAGCTCTGCAGTCGGCTTCAGGACTTCATCGGCCCAGCGGAAAAGGTCATCCTTGGACATTTCGAAGGTGGATACATTCTGGCGTCTTGGCTGATAAACGGTCATTGACACGGCGTCGATGTCGTAAATGGCATCGAACAGCTCCAAGGCACCGAGGGCGTAGCACATCATCTGCGGATTGTTATCTGCCTCCACCAGAACACCAAGGCCATGTTTGTAATCCACCACATGGAGCGTTCCGTCGGAGATGATAATGGCATCCGAAGTGCCGAAGCCTTGTTCTACCCAGCGGGAGAAATCTACACGCTGTTCGATGAGGACCACCGGATCAGCGCAGGTTTCCTTGGCGGCTTCCACCAGCTCTAAAATGTAGGACGCATAGCCATTGGCGCAGTCCAGCATTTCTTCGTTATACCAAGTCAGATGTTCGGTCGGGTCAGCAGCCTCCATGCCGAGAGCCAAGCGGAGCTTGTACTCACAGAGGCTATGTGCGTCGGTCCCTTCGGCGGCATAATCGCTGCCTTTGTCTTCGTAGGTTTCACATAACCTTGCAGAAGGCGGGCAGTTCAGCCAGCGATGGGAAGATGACGCAGATAAAATGGCGTGTGCTTTAGGTGGCATTCCCGATCACCTCCGCATCACGAAGCAGCGCTTTATAATTGGACGGGTCCACCTGAGAGAGCTTGCTGGCACCATGATGAGTTGCTTGCCAAAAAGAAACAGGGAGTACATGTCAGGTTAATAATTTCCGAAGAAAGTAGCAACAGGCCATTCTATCAGCAACTTTCCGAGAACTTTGATTTAATACTTATTCCTCATCACGGGTGGGATGACTGGAATAGGATGCACGATAAATTCTGCATTATAGATTTTGAGTATGTTATGCACGGTTCCTACAATTGGACGAAGGCCGCAAATTATAATGACGAAACTTTAGCAACAGCACTTGATCGTGATTTTGTCAAAAAGTTCTCTGATGAATTTATTCGTCTATATGGAATGGGACGTCGAGTATGAATTTTTAGTTTCTAAATGGGGTGTCGATGTGAGACAGTACACATGGGATGAGTACTACGAAAAATTCTATGATTGGGCGACCAGTACACAAATTAAGCATCTTTCCGACCTCACATCGTATGGGGCTCCCGATGAAATAACCGAAGTGGCAATGGAGCTTTGTGACGAAAAGGCTGCAAGCCGACTGGTAAATAGAGCGTTGGATGCCGGTGTTCGTTTTGGCCCAGCGCATGTGGAAGACCTGAATATGAGTATCAACGAAGAAACCATCCGACGGGTTGTAGCCGGTATGGAAGGTGCCTTTACTGACGATCAGCTTCAGGACTTAGCTGGCTGTTTTGATGATGATGTCTTTTTGACCATGATAAAGAAAAGCGGCAGCAGCAAACATTCGACAGATGCCATCATGGAGATATTAGAAACCTCCAACGATGATTTTGTCCGTGAAATGGCACTGAAGGCAAATGATTGTTTTTCGGCGGAGCAGCTCGGTATTTTGCGAGATAGCTTTGACGAAGATACGATGGAAATCCTGATTGAACGTGCCTTGAGCAAAGGTGTGAAATTTCCACCAGAGGAAGTCATCGAATGGTGTTATACCGGCATAGCTGACCACCTAATTGAGAAGATGGCGCTCACTGTTGATGGCAAATTTGATGATAGCCAAGCTGAGGAATTGTACGATAGACTGCCCGAAGAAGAATACAGACGAATTGCCAAAAAGCATAAGCTGGATATGCACGAGGAGCCGGTATACGATGATTTCATCCAAGAAGCACCTCCTGCACCGAAGTTAGGTTTTTTCGGTACACTATTCGCTGTTATTGCCGGAGTTGGAGCAGCCTCAAATCATGGCAATCGACATAATGGTAGATGCAACGGCGACTGCGCAAACTGTCCACCACATTACGGATATCGCTATGGTCGTTGGTACTACGGCCACGATCATGTGCATGGATGCGAATTTGGCGGTAACCGTGGCAGCGGCAGTATGGATTAAGGAGGTGACCGATTATGATGATAAGTCCGGAAGGATACTACGAAGAATATCTCAAAGGGAAAAAGCTGCACAGATAATGACAGCTATTCGTGGCCTGAAAAAAGAAATTGGTCATCTCAAAAATACGATGGAGCATCCCGATTATGGTGAACAGCCGATAGTACATCCGAGTGAATCTACTCGCTTGTGGTGTACCCGTTTATATCTTGAACGGGCAAAGGAAGCGCTCATAGAAGCTGGTGGTACATATACGCCTTCACAGGCGGAGTTGAAGGCTGCTGAATTTGATGATAATATTTCAGCAATTTGCAAGCTGGTATTTTCCATCGGCGGATATTTTGGAGGTTATGAAACTCGAACTTACACTCTTGACGCAGAACACCTTCATTTGGATGTAGAACATTCGCATATTCTGAAACCGACAAATTTTGACATTGAGCCAGATTATCCATGCAGCAAAGAAGAGTTCATCGACGGTCTGCGTGAGTTGCATCTTGGAGAATGGCGCAGTAAGTATGACTTGCGCAGATTTGGCTACATGGTGTTGGATGGGACGCAGTGGGGAGCTGGAGATTTATTTTTCCAACGGCCACAAGCCAGTGAAGATATATGGCGATAATGCTTATCCATACAATTTTGACCGTTTTCAAGAACTGCTCGGAATATAGCTGGATTATGAGGAGGAAGAAGATGATGACGACGATGAATAAAATCGTATCTAAAATTGTCGACGTTCTTCTGTCCCTACCGAAAGGAACCGAGCTTGCTACAAGTGATGTGATAAAGCAGCTATACGGCCATGAATATCTGACTTGTGGAGACTATGAAATACACAATGAGATGTTTGGTTTCGAGGATTTCTTTGAAATTGACGCAAGAGTTCACAAGCAGGCAAAGAAGCGAGGCCTGATTTTAGATGATTCCAAATATGATGGTATGGCAACAGGTCTCCCTTTTCACATTCTGTTTGTTGTGCGGAGAAAACGCAAGTAAACCTTTTAATTTTGGCATACTTTTTAATTTTGCTCTTTTCGAGCCTGTCGCAAGAGCCGCTTGTGCTGATTGCAAAAAGCAAAAGTGGTGACAGCACAAAAGAATAAAGGCTTTCGAAATCATAGTTTGACCTCGAAAGCCCAGAAATCAAGCCTTTTTCGGTATTTTTACACCGGAGAAGGCTTTTTCTTTTGTATCAAAGATAAGGTCTTGATAGAAATTAAGACTCGCTATTTAATACAAAGAACTGCGGCATAGGCACAGGGGTGTCGGAGTGCCGTTTAGGGTGTCGGTTATGTGACCGGCTCTTTTTTTATACCATCAGATGTAACTTTTTTGTTAATGCAACATTTTAATACTACAAAACTATTGCTTATTCTACATATTTGTGTTATGCTATATTCAGTTAGGAAGGAGGCAAAGGCGTGAAGACTTATAGCGTTAAGGAGATTGCAGAAATGCTGAATACAAATCCTGAGACAGTCGATGGATCCGTGACAAAAAGCTCGATGCGACCATTGAATCAAAAAAAGGTGGACATATCGTCTATGAGGCAGCGCTTCATGAGTTCCTGAAATCCTCTCCCAAATATGCTGCTGCAGCAAAAGCCTCAGTAGCAGGAGCCATCAGAGCTGCCGTACTGCCAACAGTCATGGTCGGGGGTCTGGTAGCACAGAAGCTAATTGATGCAGAGCAATTAAAGAAAGCCCGCATCTCCAACAAAGACGTCATCAATTTTCTCCGTGGAGAAATTCAAAGATACACTGAGGCCATCAAAGCTAAGGAAGGCACCATTTACCAGCTTCAAAAGCAAATTGAAGCTGATCAGTCGCAAATCACAGAGTTTCAAAAACTGATTGATAGTTTGTCTGTTGAAAAGGAGGACATGGAATGAGTAGCAAGAGTAATCAAATTGGAGAACTGCTGAATACAGCATCTGCCGCAGCACCGGATGTAACAAAACCTCTTAAATCCATCGGCGATGGAAATATGTTAGATGGCGTAAAGAACATTTTTAATTTCGCATTGACCGAGGGCGAAAAGACTTGTCTTGCTAAGGGTGAAAAAATATACACTGCTTTCGCAGCGACTCTGATGAAGGAGGCATAGTAGATGAAGAAGTCGAAAACACAGAAGCATAAAAATATAGTTGAGGCCCTCACCTATGCGTATATCCGAAAAATCAAGAAGTGGATGTTTTGCCCAGCTTGCCAAAGCGGTAAGATGACAATCAACAAAAAGTCGACACTTTGGACTTGCGAGGATTGCGGATACAAGCTATCTGCTGATGAATTTGAGGATGATTATGTGTTTTGGTTTTGCGACGAATGTGGCACTTGCGCTCCATTTCCAGTGCATTCAGCTGGGCAAACAGCGCTTCGCTGTCACAGAGTATTTCACCGGTTTACGGGTCGAAATCAATCTGGTCAAGGACCTGCTGAATGGCGAGGTTAACCACGTAAAGTTTTATGGCGACTCCTTTCTTGCATATAGCGGCATTGTGTATCTGGATTTCTGTTCTGACCCGACGCCATCGCCAATTTGCGGGCCAGACGCTTTGACACCACACTCATTGCTTCCTGGTAATTATGCCTTAACTAAATCAATGGAATTAACAAAAGTGCAGAATTCTGGCACATTGTGGTATACCAAAAAATTTCTAACACTTTACTACTATATCTTTTTATCTAATGATATAATGACAAAAACATATCAGCAGAAGGTAATAGAAATTTTTGACGATTTCATAAATAGTTTACCTTCAGAAGTTCAGGAAAATGCTGAAAGGTATTTTTATCCCGAAAACGAAGCTATAAATTTTAAATACGAACATTTTAATTTATTTTCGAATTTTGCAAGTTATAATATATTCGAAAATCAGGATGAAAGGAATTCTTATTATCAAAGTGCAAAGAAATATTATTTTTCATTACTTATGGGATCTGGTGGACAATCTGGCGTAAAGAAAATGTTAAAGGAAGCTGTTCAGGAGCCTGGATTTGTCTATTCACGCAAAAACATTGATAACATTATACTTAGCGCGGTAATCGATGTATGTATACGTACAGCTTGACGAAGCAGATATCAAGCAACTTATTAAGGATTACCCGCATGATAGGCCTAATTATCGAGGAATTGAAAACGATATGATTGCTTTTATTCGCAACGAGCGTCAAATTTTATATTACTACGGTTATTTTCATTCAAAATCAACAGGCGCTACGGACTTTGAATTCAGCAGTTTAACTCCAATAGGTGAGTTGGCGCTTAAAGCGAATGCAAATGAATTTCTCATAATCTGGGAACACCAGAAGATTAAAATGATTTCTCAACCAGCAACGGCTGATATTAATCAAATCCCTTCTAAAGTTAATAAGCCCCAGTCGGTATTAGCTATACTCCATATTTAGATATTTTAGGTTATGTATTTCGTCAAGATTCAATGTCGCTCGAAGCATATAAGTATATTGTTTCCAGAAAAAAGCATTGTTTTGATAAAAATTTATGGGAGACAGAAGAAAACAATATACTTTGTCATTTGGATGAAATCATGAAACAAGTTAATATGTTTGGACGGCAAAGAGATAAGGCTGATGAAGATGGTCGCAAAGAATTACTTAAATACCTTTTAGGACTAAGAAGCGATTTGCCAATGGATGCAGGTTTGAATCCCTTAGGAATTCTTAAGTTTAGGAACTCAATTGTATATACTGATTGTAAAGATACTCTTGCCTTAATATACAATGTCTACTCAAAACTAAATGATTATAAAGTGCAAAAATATGAAAGCGTGTTTAAAATTGTTGAGGGCGATTTACGTAAGAGGTATATCAAAACTGTTGCTGGTAGTTCAACAGCTATTGATAGTAAAGTAAAAATCCATTGGGACCTTTATAATATTCACCCCGACAATATGATTTTGCTATCAGTTGCAATAACATTTGCAGCTATTTCTTTGAATATCAGTAATGTAGAGGATATGAACAGAAAAAACATTAACGATGTTAGTAAATTTTTGGAGACGAATTTTACAAATCTTTTAAAGGTAATGGGAATACGTACACTTCCCAAGATAAAAAAAGAAGTTCAAACTGCCGTATCGTCTATTAGAAATAATGATTATTCAAGTTACTTGAATATGAACGACAATAAAAACGAGCAAATTATTGCAAATTATAAAACGCAAAATGCTGCTGATTTATTTACAAAAATCGAAAAAATATCCGCAAGCGCAACTGTTGTGTCGGCGGAAAACAGAGAAAGAAATGCTACGTTGGTAAGCATGCTTAAATCATATTATCTGAAATGCTATTCGGAAAATAACATGTTAAAGTGTGAATGTTGCGGCGAAGAAACATTCATTACAGCTGCCGGAGAGCCGTATGTAGAATTTCACCACTTGATTCCGTTTAACATTGCTTATGGTCCTGATCATTATCTGAATTTGTTTGCATTGTGTCCTAACTGTCACAGAAAAATTCATTTTTTACATATTGATGACAAATGGTGAAATTACTCGAAGAGAAAAAGATGGAACGCTCACTAATAAAGGGAAAAAAGTTATAAATAAATTCGGAGTACGCACAAATATTTGGCGTTATGCAAACGGAAAGGGTTTTTCAACAAAAGATTCATTGGCATAAAATCGTTCGATTATGAAATTCAATAAAGATGCCATTCGTGAAAAACATATATGGAAAGACGTGGAATGGGGTAAAAGAACAAAAAATTATAATCCGAAAGGAAAAGACCCCGGAAACGTTTGGATTCCGACTGAAGATGACGGTCATGCTAATATTACAGAACATATTATGCTTGATGATGATGGTGTGATTTCACGGCTTTTAAACATGTCTGATTGTGGAAATGATTACTTGCTTATACAAGATGATTTTGTTTCTTCTAACATTTTGCCTGCAAATACCGACAATTCTTGTTCGCTGATTTCTCAGCAAAATAGCAAAGTGATATTTAAATCTTCTGAAAACATGTTCGATGTTTTAGATGGTTCTGTTAAGCTTGTAGTTACTTCACCACCATATTGGAATTTAAAGGACTATTTTAAAAAAGGTCAAATTGGTCAGGAAAGATATGATGTATACCTTGAACGCATGAAAGCGGTTTGGACACAGTGTTATAACAAACTATCAAAAGATGGTTCTCTTTGGATTAACATCAATATTCGTATTCAAAATGGCAAAGCAATAACTATTCCGCACGACTTTGTAAAAATCTGCTGTGAAATAGGCCTCTTTTATAAAGGAATAGTTATTTGGCACAAATCTTCCGGCATTCCAACTGGAGATAAAAACATTGTGGACCGTCACGAATATGTATTGTTGTTTTCAAAGAATGAACAATTTGAAGTTAATCATGCTGTATTTGATGGATATTGTGATTATAAAAATGAAAAGTTGAATGGCGGAGCATTCTGGAATATTAATCGTAAAGCTGGAAGTGTTGGTAAACAGTATATCCATCCTGCAATCTATCCCAATGATTTAGTAGCACGAATTATTAAGGCTACAACTAATATCGATGATACTATTTTAGATCCGTTTCTTGGTAGCGGCACTTCTGTTATTGCTGCTGAACAGTGCAATAGAAAATGCATAGGATTTGAATATAATGAAGATTTTCAAGAATTAATGCAATCAAGATTTTCTCAGGAAATTCCAGAAAGCAAAGTGGAGTTTGTTAATGAAACTCAGTCCAATTCGAATTTTGGAAGTAATGCTTGAAATAACTAGTATCATCGCTATAGGGCGAAGATAGATTTGTGATATGTCAACGGAATTAAAATTAAGCGCAACCGCTATAAACAATGGTATTAAGTATCTGAAAGAAATCAGTCTTGCAAGCAGAGCAGGCTCCAAGAAGAGCGGTCGTTAGTAAATAAAAGTCCCGGCTATCGTCAGGATTTACTGTAGAAATATGTATCATATTGATGTAAAAACTTCTGAACTTGATTACGGGTCACCATATTGTTGTTATAAAAGAGATGAACAGTCAAAAAAGCCCGAGGTTTCGGGCTTTTTTGATATTCAAATAGCGAAAAAACGGAAAGCGGAGTTATGTTCCCCGCAGACTGCAAAACGCAGCGGACAATTTTTTATACTGCCCGCCGCGCTTTATTTAAAATATAAAATTTCTGACCCTCCGTTTAAGCAGTAGGAGATAATCTTAACGCCGTTATTACTGATTTAACAACATTCTTTTCAATATTATAATATCAAAGCAATTTATAAAGCCGTCCTTATTAATATCGGCGATCTCAGTCTGTTTTTCAGTCAAATCCGATTTTCCCAAAATATAATTCTGCAGCAAAACCAAATCTGCCGTATTTCTTTCACCGTCGGAATTAATATCTCCCTTGATCTCGGTTTTTTCCGTTTCCGTCAATGATAACAAATAGGTTAGGGGTGAATTCCAGTAAATCGTGATTTCATTGGTGGAATAGCTTTCGGAATGATCTATATAGCACTTTGCAGCGGGACTGTTTGAAAGGTAAGCCTTTGCGGCGCTATCCTCTTTGGCTGAATTGACTCCTCCTACAAGCATTCCTTTCATTGCTTGTCCGGCAACCATCGACGGTCTGTGATGCGGATTCTGCGGAGATACCGTTCCATAACCTGTAACAAAGCATACTCCGTTTGGATTTTTGCCTAAAAGATAATTGAGATTTGATTCCGCCGCGTCAAGATATTTGCTGTCGTTGGTCAGGTCATAGGCAACGCCAAGTAAAACGCCGGCATTTGCAACCGTCATATTGCTTCCCCAATTAAATTTAGTTATTGCCACTCCATATGGAGTAGACGTAGTAGTTTTTAAAAATAAATCAGCCTGAGAAATAACAGAATTCTTAACCCTTGTGTATATTTCTGAGTTCTTATCAATATCCTTCATAGTCAGAATTGCAAAGCTGCCGTAATTTCCTACAGTTGTCCAGTCCTGACCTGTTTTTACGCCGTTCTGCATAATATATTCAAGATACACGTCGTTTCTTGTAGCGCGGTAAAGCTGTGCGGCTGCCCAATACCGTTCGTCCTTATCGGAGCTGTCCCCGTAATCGCCGGTGGTTATATCTGAAGGATCCTCAAATATCAAATTAGGATTTTCATTTAAATATCCCCATGCCTTTTCGGCAGCGTTAATGCATGTTTCCGCAAAAGCTCTGTCTATATCGTAATAAAATTCGTATGCCATCGCCATTGAAGCGCAGAAATCTGCCGTTGCCGTTGTGGAAATAGGAGTTACAATTAATTGATTCGTTTCAAATTGCGGCATTATATAGCCGGGGAAATTCTGACATGTTACCTTATGATAAACTCCGCCTGATTCCGACTGCATTTTTAGCATCCATTCAAGCTCATATCTGACTTCGTCTAAAATATCGGGTATTCCGTTTCCGCTTTCGGGAATACCTATATTGTCGCTATAAAGTTCAGGAGCAGCCTCATAAGCGAAAAGCAGATCCGCAACTGCTTTTGCTCCCGGAACAACATATCTGCCGTAATCTCCGGCGTCATGCCAGCCTCCCGTAACGTCTATTTTTTCGCTTGTCCCGTAAATAACAGCTTCCGTATTATGGCAGGCGGGATGACTGAATACGCCCTCCTCAACCTCAGCGCCGCACCTTTGCAGATACAGCATTCTGACGGTATCGTCCAGCAGATTATCATAAACCGCTTCTGAAATCTCAAAGGTATAGGAATCATCTAAGTTTCCGCAAGATATATAATAGCTTCCCGGTTCCGTTACCGATGTAAAATCTCCGAAATAATCGGTTTCATCTGCGCTGCTGTTTACAGTTTTACCATAAAGCTCTCCCGTGTAAACCGTCTTGCCGGTGACAGAATCAATTACAGAAAATTCAGTTTCATCCGTCACTTCGCGGAAAACCGCCGTTTTCTTGCTATCCGGTTTATAGCCTACCTGATTTATAACGATTGGCGGCTCGTAAGCCTTGAATTCGGTATAATCAACCTCGCTGTCGTCTATCAGCTCCAATGATACGTTGTCGATATAGATAGTATGCTCCGGCAGCTCATTTCCTTGATTTCCGCAGTTAAAAACCAGCTTGGACATAATATCTGTTTCCGAATTCATAGTAAATGTGTAATCTATAGTCTGCGGCTCAGACGTTATATTAATCCCTTTCCAAGTATAAGCCTTGTATGTACCGCCGTTTTGCTGAATCATTTCTTCAACATAACGGTCTACGGTAGATGATATGTCAAACTTCAGGCGGTAAACTCCGTTCTGATACAGCGGCACAATGTCGTAATATACCTGAACGGAATAGTTTAATGTGCCTAAAGACGTAATATTTAAGGCAAGACGTCCACTATCCACAGAGAGGGAGGCGTTTCCGCCGCTTTCCTTATATGTGCCCCAGCCCGTGGTATTATAATCAAATGTAGAATTGGTTATGATATTATTTGATTCAGCCCATGCCGCCGACGCGGGTATGGAAGCAGTTAAAATAATTCCCGAAGTAACAGCGGCAATTATTTTAATCAAAGTATGTTTTCTTTTTCTCATAAGTGTTCCTCCTTAATTATAATATTTTTGATTAAAACGATATTTTCATTCACAATTTCATAATTTTATTATATATAATTGACAATCCAAATGCAATGATATATAATACAAATTATAGCGCATTTTGTGCATAGGAGGGATTTTTGATGATTATTAACAATGTCGGCTACAATCATTGCCATGACGCTGATTTTTTTATAAACCGCCCGGAGGGCAGCGGAGATTATCTGCTTTTATTATTAAAAACTGACGCGGTTTTTATTCTGGATAATGCTGAAACAATCATACCGAAAAATTCTGTTTTCATATATCCAAAGGGTATGCCTCAATATTATAAGTGTCTTCCTCAGCAGACCTTTGAAAATAACTGGATTCATTTTCTTTTTGAGCCCGGAGAGGAACAGGAATTTTTAAAGTTAAACATTCCCTACTCTACGCCGATCAAAATAGACAGTATTTATTTTCTTGATTTCTGCTTCAAATCCATAGCTTATGAATTCGGCTCATGTAACCTTTATAAGGATAACAGCATTTCTAATTTCATATCGCTGATATTCAATAAAATAAGCGAGCGCTTAAATCAGGAAAGTATGGCTATATTAAGTTCTAAGCAGGAAATGCTTGTTACTATAAGAAATAAAATATATAGCAAGCCATTCGAATCCAGAACAGTTGAAAGCGCCGCGCACGAGGTTCGCATGTGCAAATCTGCATTTCAGCGCTCATATAAAGAAACCTTCGGAGTAACGTTTATCGAAGATTTGACAGAAAGCAGGATAGCTTACGCTAAAATGCTGCTTGCCACAACTAATTTGTCCGTAACTGAAATCGCCTTTCAGTCCGGTTATAAAACATATGCCCATTTTACAAGGCAGTTCAGGAAAAAATGCAATTTAACGCCGACGGAATTCCGTAGTCTTTTGCAATCAAACCGCTAAATCAGATAATATATAATGTAAATTTATTTAAAATAGATTTACAAGCAGCATTTGGGATAAAAGTAAGGATCTTCAGTAAAAGCAAAGATGATATTTTTGAATTATTGTCATAAAACTAAAAGACCTGAATCCTGTTTAAATTCAGGATTCAAGCCTTCTTAATCTGCCTAATGAATTTTGTGACCGACCTTTTAAGGTAAATCAAAATCAGGCAGTTTTTAATTATTAATTTTACTTATCAACTATTGAATAATAAACCTTTTAATTACCGAAGCGTAAACAGGGCGTATGTAAGTAAAGATATTGCAGCTATACCTTAAAAGTTATTGATATTGCCCACGCTGAATTGTGAAATTATAGAGCAGTCTCTCGCATTTACTTTTCCGTCATTATTAACATCGGCCGGAAGGCGGGCGCGTCTTAATACGCCTTGACAATTCTAAGGGATATGGTATAATTTTAATAGTAAAAAAAAGAGGGATAACGCTATGCTTTTATGTATTGACAATGCTCTGTGCAGGGTTTAACGGAACAGACCTGAACAGAGCGGAATAATTTCTGTTCCGAAGCCTTGCACACTGATTTGAATAAATAAAAATCAAGTTAGGAGTAAGGTTAAAAATGAACAATTTATATAAAACGTTTAAAGAAATGAAAATATTTCTTATCCTTTGGCTGACTCAGTCGTTTTCGGCTTTGGGCAGCTCTATGACAGCTTATGCGTTGATAATCTGGTCATATAATCAAAAAGGCTCTGCGCTTGCCACCGCTTCGCTTATGGTGTGCTCGTATGCGCCTTATGTGATTTTCAGCGTATTCGCCGGCGCGCTGTCAGACAGTTGGAACAAGAAATTTACAATGCTTGTCTGCGACAGTATTACCGCATTGACAACGATTATCGTACTTGTCCTTCTTATCTCAAACCGTCTTGAAATATGGCACATATACGTTATCAACGCAGTTGGCGGAGTGATGAATACCGTTCAGTCGCCAGCCTCGGAGGTTGCGGTAACAAAAATACTCCCCGAAAAATATTACCAAAAAGTCGGCGGACTTCGTTATATGTCAAACTCGGCAAACACTATTCTTACGCCGATTATTACAACTGCGGTTATCGGCTTTTTCGGGCTTGAAGCGGTTATCTGCATAGACCTTATCACCTTTGCGGCGGCATTTTTGACTCTGCTTTTATTTATAAAAATTCCCGAGGATAACAAACGGTCGGAAGAACGCGATAACTTTATCCGCTCGGTAAAAAGCGGCGTGATATGGCTGAAAAATCAGCAGGGTGTTTTTACGCTGATTTTATTTCTCGCCGCAATCAATCTTGTTGCTTCTATGTATAATGCCGCATTTCCCGCAATGCTTTTGTCACGAAACGGCGGCTCTGAGATAACAATGGGAATTATCAATACTGTTATCGGTATAACAACCCTTATCGGCAGTATTTTTGCCTCTATTGCAAAGCCTCCTAAAAATAGAGTACGGGTGATCTGCAACTGTCTGCTGTTTTCAATGAGTACGGAAAATCTGTTGCTCGCTTTGGGAAACAACGCATTGATATGGAGTATCGGCGGATTTCTCGGCTGGATTACAATACCGCTTATGAGCGCCAATATGGAAGCGATTCTGCGTCTTAAAATTCCTGAAAATATACAGGGAAGGATTTATTCCGTCAGAAATTCTCTGCAATTTTTTACCATTCCTTTGGGATATTTCCTTGGAGGCTTTGTGGTAGAATTCATATGTGAGCCGATAATGGCAAAGCAAAATGAAAACGTTCTTACATATATGTTCGGCACAGGTAAGGGAAGCGGCGCGGCGCTGTTCTTTTTTATTATTGCGTTTATAGGAATAGGCGTATGTCTGTACTTTAGAAATAAAAAGTCTCTGCGCCTGCTTGACAAAGAAGATTAATTTATTGAACAGAGCTTTTTTCTGTCGCAAAGCGTCTTGAACTTCTGCGCTGATCTCATATGAAACTGTTTAAGCGTGCGTTTTTTACTTTGTCATAAATTGACATAAAAAGACCGCTTTGCCCAATATCACTTTTGTGATACCATACAAAACGGTATTTGAGTTTCTATATATGATGTTCTAAATAAAAAAGACGGATAAAGGTATTATTTCCTTTATCCGTCTTTTGTTCCTAAATATAATTGCTAAATATGAATCGGCAATAGTTTCTTTATGATGCCTATAAACTCATTTGCGACTTTTTCTAAATACCAACTACCGCCTTCCGTCTGCTTATAAACCTCTTATTTGAAAGTTAAGCTCTATTTATTTCTGTTGCCTGACGCACAAAATGCAAAAATGCGACACGCAAAATACAAAAAAAAGACCGTTTTAAGGGTATTTTATTATCCTTAAAACGGTCTTTTTCTTATTTAATATTCTTTAATATATGAGTAATTACATCAACTGTCCAACCATTTCCAAGCTGCTTATATCTCTGAGTATTTGATACACCAAAAGTATAATTATCCGGTAATGTCTGCAACCGTTCACACTCAACTGGAGTTAATTTACGTATAATATATTCGCCGTCAGGCAAGTTTATTTTATATAAACCGGTTGAACCGCCCTGCCCACCTCCATTTGCTGAAAGTGTAACTGATTTGCCTTGAACAGAATAAACTCTATGACCTTGTGAATTGCTCCCGATATCTCCAATCCTTAAAGGATGTAGAACCATACTGTCCTTAGTAACTGTTGTCATGCAATTGACTTTACCGTCTTTACGAGTTTCAATGGAAGGGTAAGTTCCGCCATCGCACTTTACAGCCCTGTTGCCAGAATTAATATAACGGCTACGGATTGCGCAGCTGACTGGCTCGGCAATCATTGTTCTCTGACACCTTTCAAGTGTATTTTTTAAAGTTCCACTTCCATAATTAGCAGTTAAGCAATACGATTTCCCTTGCCATGGTATACCGATTTCAACAATATCTTTAAGGAATATACCTCTATCCTCCGGTTTGGTCACTCCAGAAATATTAGTCCAGTAACAGCGCTTGCGGCTTTGAGCAGATACCAAAGCAGAATTAATCATTATGGGTTCGACTCCAAGCAAACGGCTTATTTCCTCTTTTATATCCTTATGTATACTTTGATTATTTTCATAAAGGAAATATCGACAACTGCTTTCTCTCCATGCCCTGATGTACTGCATAAACAATTTAAAGCCCTCTCCGTCACAGGTAGTTTCACGGTTTCTTTTTGCGATGCTCCAATATGTACATGGTGAGCCGCCAATTAATAAATCAAAGCCTTTATATTGAGTATAATCCGCTGTTGTAACATCTCCGCAATGCTCTATTAGCGGATAATTTTTTTTAGAAGTTTTGATTGCATATTTGTCAATCTCATATGCAACATATCTCTCGACTGGGATTCCTGCACGTTCAAGTGCAACTCTTCCACATGATATTCCGTCAAATAAGCTTAATACTTTCATTATTATTAATCCTTTCAGATGAAGGAACAATTATAATCAAGTCCTCTATTTTGCAATTAAGCTTATTGCAGATTCTATCTATATTTTCGATTTTTAAAAATGAGCAGTTATTATTACATATATCGCACACGGTTGATGGTCTTATGCCTATTATGTCGGCAAACTCGGCCTGTGTCATGCCACGCTCTTTGAGCAGCTCAAGTAGATTTAATTTAATCATAATTGTCCTCCGATGATACTTTTGTTAATTCACAAATAACGTATTTTGTTATTTATGTCCTAAAAAAAATAACATCAATAGTTAGTTATAATAAGCTCTTTATAACTGCCTCTTGATAAATTGTTTTGTCTTTCCACCTCTGTGATTTTAAAATCCTTATACAAATTCCTAATAAAATCATCATCGTTATAAGATAGTACAAAACGCCCTTTAATGTTACTTAAACACGCTTTTAAACGTTCGTGGTCACTGCTTGTAAATTCGGCGTCATAATATTTTTCCGATTTATGATAAGGAGGATCACAGTAGAACAATGCATTTGAGCGATCGTAAACCTTAATAAGGTTTTCAAAATCTTTATGTTCAATAGTTACTCCTGCTCCGGATTTTAGTCTTTTTTCTATTTCTGTCAGATAAGACGGTGAAATATCCTTTTTGTTGCAGCCATAGGTTCTTCCGTCAGCTCCATAGCTAATTTTAACTTGTACGTAAAACATGGCCGCGCGTTGAATATCAGTAAAACCTCTCATATTTATCTGTGCCTTTATGTCATCAAATATTTCACGAGAATTTATATATCCGGAAATCTCACGCTGAAGTTCTTCTCTATGAAACCTAATGCACCTGAATAGGTTCACGAGCTGACCGTTTGCATCATTATACACTTCGAGCGGAGCGTGTTTATCTTTTGCAAATAAAACCGAACCACCACCACCGAATACTTCAATATACCTATCAAATTCATCCGGAAACATTGAGACTATTTTTTTAGCTAATTGGCTTTTGCCACCAATCCATGGAATAAAACTTTTCATAAATACCTCCTAAAATAATATAAAGGGGCAAAACTGCCCCTTATTTAGATTTTAATAAGATTATTCTTATGCATTGCCGCTGTAACAGCTCCGTTGATACCGATAACAACACGGTTTTCGCTGATTTCTTGTACTGTGTATGTAGTGTTGTATACAAAACTTGCAAGACTGTTTCCACTAAAATCCTTTGCTTTTGATTTAACTTTAACCTTGTCACCTTTTTTAAAAGTAACAGAGTCGGTACTATATATTACCTTGCCGTTATGGTCATAAACTGTATAACCGGACCTACAGGCTTTTTTAGCATTATCCAAATTTGCATATGCACCAATCTGCGATTTTACGTCCGACCATGACTTACGTATTCTATACAGCTTTCCTTTTGCCGCTGAAGACGTTGCTGAAGCAGGGACGTTAAGCTTTGCCTTTACATCAGCTTTGAATTTCTTCCATGCCGTATTGCTGTTATCGTCAGTACCGCCCTTTGATTTCGGCACAAAGCCTCTCGGGCAAACCTTTCTGGTAACATCATAATGACGGATGATATCGTTTTCATCAAGCTTATACTTCTTACAAAGATATGCGCAAAGCTCTACTAAGCTGTTATATGTCTTATCGCTAAATTTGCCTGTACTGTCCGAATGGCAGTTTTCAATTGATACACTGTATGAATTTGCTTCGCAGGTACACCATGCGACTTCATCGTCAGGAATACAGCAGATGATTTCGCCGTCAATACCAATTATATAATTGGCGGAAACATCATTGTTATTATTCTGAAAATAGTTCCTGTTGGCTTCAGCAGACGATCCCGGATTACCTACATAGTGAACCGCAATGGCTGTAGTTTTCGCTCTTTTGGTATACGGACGATTGTTTGTTATGTACATGTTTTTGATATTCATAAATTATACCTCCTTAAAATTCATGACTGCCGATATTCCGGCAGCTATCGCTGAAGTGACAAGTCCTAAAACGGCAGACTTGACGGTCAGGTCAGTAGCAACTATGTTTACACTGATGTATCCAACAGCCGTTTGAGCAAATGTTCTCAATCCTCTTTTAACCCATATTTTCATTTTTATCACCTCCGTTCAATGTTCTTAATTCCTCTCTTAATTCCTCCGCCTCCGCTTCAAGCTCTTTAAGCTTTTTAACATCGTAATCGTCGGCTGTTCCGGTAACGTCGGCTCTCAGCGGTCTGACTGATTCGCCGTCAATCTCTTCAAGCCTTATCTTGATTTCCTCTGCTCTCGCGGCGTTCTGCTTTGCCTGAATCTTTTCGGTATCAAGTAAAAGATTGCCGTTTTCGTCCATGCGGTAATCAGATAAATCAAGCTCCGTACCGTCCGGTATGCCTCCCATGCTTGCTACCTGTATTATGTTTCCGTTTTCATCTTTTCTGATCTGCATAAAAAATCCTCCTTTAAATAATTGAATATATCTGTATATTTCCTATAATTCCAACCGACTGTTCAAGCGTAAGGATTGACGGGGAATCGGAAGTCATTGAAGCCGTTATATATCCTCCCATGCCTTTAGCGGCCTGCGGACCGCTTGATGTGATATACGAAGAGGACGGGATTCCGCCGTAAAGCCGAATACTGTTCCCTTTACTTATGTAGGCTATCGGGATAAGAGTTGTTATACCGCAGCTCAGCCCGTTGGCTCCGACGCCGTATGTCTGTAGAAGTACTACCGAATATTCGGCAAGATCTGGTATTGCCAGTGATCCACCAGCCGTAGATATAGAACCGTCATACAGAAGATTTCCGCCTGCCGCCGTAGTTATTTTTCCATCGGGCGTTATCTTTACCATCGGATTCTGATAACTGCCTATATAGTAATACTCCAGGGTGTCGGTGCGTCCGTATGCTCCTATTGCTCCGAGCGAGGTTTCCTTATCGGTTTCATAAAAGTTCACTCCCGAAGCCCAAGGAGACCCGTTGCTTGTGGTATAGACCCTTACTCCGTTTCTTCCGAGTCCTGCGGCTCTTCCCGTCGCTCCGTAGGGTATGACTATCTCCGAATCAGGATTCATAGTTCCGCCTGATTTAGGCAGGCGTTTATCGACTGAATCGTCAACATATTCTTTGTTTACAACGTCTTCACTTTCATTTATCGGGGAAAGATTTTTCATAAGCTCCTCCTTATCCTACGACGACAGCGTAATAAGAGCCTGCCGTTATCGTAGTGTCGCTTGATATTTTGATTATTACGTTTGATCTGCTGTTTATCGTGATATCGCACATCACCTTTTCACCGCTTGACGTATACACGTCGCATAGTACGGCGGTATCGTTTCCAGCAAGCGATAAACCGTGATTGCACGCCCAAGTACATACGCCGTTTGCAGGAGTAAGAGCAGGGCATAGTATTTTAGCCTTGTGTACTCCGTTTGTAACAAGAGACTGCAGACTTTCGATAAGGTCCTTGTTGTCCTCCACAGCCTGCGCAAGCTCGTATATGGTGTCGAGAGCCTCCGACGGCGCGCCGCCGAGCAATGAGGAAACCTTTGCGTCCGTATACGATCTTGCGCTTGCGTAAGCCTGGGCGGCCGCTCCCGCCTCTTCGAGCGCATTCGTATCAATTACTTTAATACTCTGAACGGACGGCGAAAGGCTGCTGTTTTTCTTTTTCAATACGGTTAAAACTCCGCTTGAAGTACTTGAAAATTCAAAGGCGTCAAGCGGGTTGTAATTTATCCAGTCGGAGCCGTTGTAAATTTTAAGGCAGTTGTTCGTTGTGTCCCAGAAAAAGCTTCCCGCAACGGGAGAATCCGGAGCGGACGACATCGCCTTGTTTTCCAGTACCGCGTTCAGCAGCTGATTGTTACATAAATCAATTCCAGTTTTTGCTTTTACACTCATAATAAAACCTCTTTTCTTAAATTTGAACATAAAAAATGCGCCCCTTACGGAACGCTTTGTAAAATATTGACTTTTATTACATAATATTGTATAATTTGTATCAAGGCATACCTGAAACGGTAGGCGGTCAATCCTGCTCCCGGAAGGGAGTGATAATTATGAATTATGTGTCATGGAGCGAACTGCTTCAGTTTGCAGCCTTTCTGACTACATATACAGCGTTAATTTATACTGTGTTTCATAATAAAAGGAAATAACCGCCCTCAGCTACCAAACTAAGACGGTTATTTACTTAACTTACTTATTGGGAGCGACCGTCTATCGGTATGCCCCTTTTTTATTATTATACAACAATTAACCGTATGTGTCAACCGTCTTGGCCGTTTTTATCCTCATTTATTTTCCCTTTAGCGTTCTTTAATAAATTAGCTATCCATTTCGGAATAATATCCGGGTTGCATTCGTAGAGATTCTCGCATATAGATATGCATTCGTTAAGCACTATGTAGCTTCCGATGATTAAACCGAAGGGCAAAGCAAAGGGTACTTCGACAGATACTATTTTTTCAAGAGACATGGGTATGAAGTAGTCCAGAAATACCCCGAAAAACAACGCCGCAAGAAGCGATATCTTTTTCCAGAAGCCGATAAAGCCTCTTTTACTTGACCAGGGTACGCCCGTTATTTTGCTTTTGACCATTCCCGTAACGAAATCGAATACTATTCCTATTACCACAAAAAGAAGTATAAGCCCGTATTGCTTTGTGGCCGTCGCTATAAACCCTCCGATAACGGAAAGTATGTATTTTATCTTATCGTTCATTAGATTAGCCCCCTTTAAATTATTGAATATATCTGTACGCTTCCTATTGCGGAACCGCTTGAATCCATAGCAAGCTCCAGCGTGTTCTTGTCCGGCATAGAAGCCGTTATATAGCCTCCCATATCCTTAGCGGCTTGCGGACCGCTTGATGTGATATACGAAGAGGACGGGATTCCGCCGTATATGCGATATATGTTATCGGCGGATTTCGATAAATACGATATCGGTATCATCGCCGATACTCCATATTTAAAGCCGGTACTTGCGGATCCGTTTAAATTTATCAAGACTACAGAGTAGTCGGCTAATCCTGAAATTGAAGCTTCTCCGCTTGTACCAAGAATAGAGCCGTCATACAAAAGATTTCCGCCTGCCGCCGTAGTTATTTTTCCGCCGGGCGTTATCTTTACCACCGGATTCTGATAATTGCCTATATAGTAATACTCCAGGGTGTCGGTATGTCCGTATGCTCCTATTGTTCCAAGCGAGGTTTCCTTATCGGTCTTATAAAAGCTCACTCCCGAGGCCCATGCCGAACCGTTGCTTGTGGTATATACCCTCATTCCGTTTCTTCCAAGTCCCGCGGCTCTTCCCGTCGTCCCGTAGGGTATGACTATCTCTGAATCAGGATTCATAGTTCCGCCGCTTAGAGGCAGATAATCATGGGTATGATTTGCCTTGGAATAATCATCTGCATTCTTAGCCGCCATACTGCCTAAAGTATACTTGCTTACCATAGGCACGCCATTATCAAGATAAATTGGAACTGTCGGTGAGCCTACACTTTTTGTAAGTTTTTCTGCGCTTGCAGCCGCCCCGCCCGGCGTTGTACTGCCGGCAAAGTTCTTGTTATCAACATACTCCTTGGTTACAGCGTCTTTACTTTCATTTATCGGGGAAAGATTTTTCATAAGCTCCTCCTTATCCTACGACGACAGCGTAATAAGAGCCTGCCGTTATCGTAGTGTCGCTTGATATTTTGATTATTACGTTTGATCTGCTGTTTATCGTGATATCGCACATCACCTTTTCACCGCTTGACGTATACACGTCGCATAGTACGGCGGTATCGTTTCCAGCAAGCGATAAACCGTGATTGCACGCCCAAGTACATACGCCGTTTGCAGGAGTAAGAGCAGGGCATAGTATTTTAGCCTTGTGTACTCCGTTTGTAACAAGAGACTGCAGACTTTCGATAAGGTCCTTGTTGTCCTCCACAGCCTGCGCAAGCTCGTATATGGTGTCGAGAGCCTCCGACGGCGCGCCGCCGAGCAATGAGGAAACCTTTGCGTCCGTATACGATCTTGCGCTTGCGTAAGCCTGGGCGGCCGCTCCCGCCTCTTCGAGCGCATTCGTATCAATTACTTTAATACTCTGAACGGACGGCGAAAGGCTGCTGTTTTTCTTTTTCAATACGGTTAAAACTCCGCTTGAAGTACTTGAAAATTCAAAGGCGTCAAGCGGGTTGTAATTTATCCAGTCGGAGCCGTTGTAAATTTTAAGGCAGTTGTTCGTTGTGTCCCAGAAAAAGCTTCCCGCAACGGGAGAATCCGGAGCGGACGACATCGCCTTGTTTTCCAGTACCGCGTTCAGCAGCTGATTGTTACATAAATCAATTCCAGTTTTTGCTTTTACACTCATAATAAAACCTCTTTTCTTAAATTTGAACATAAAAAATGCGCCCCTTACGGAACGCTTTGTAAAATATTGACTTTTATTACATAATATTGTATAATTTGTTCAAGGCATACCTAAAACGGTAGGCGGTCAATCCTGCTCCCGGAAGGGAGTGAAAGCCAATGACATGGAACGATTTCCTGACATTAGCGCTTGTTGTATGCAATATCATTCAGATATTTCAAAACGACAATAAAAAGAGATAACCGCCCACAGCTGTCAACTTAAGCGGTTATCCTGTATAATCCTAAAGTTTGGGAGCGACCGTCTATCGGTATGCCCTTTTTTATTATTATACAATTTTTCATAAAATATGTCAAGCGTTAATTTAAATAAACCGTTCCCGCCGTAGGCTCGGAAAACCTAAGGGTGACGGTGTTTTCATTCGTATACTCTATATCGCAGAGAACAACCGCTCCGGTATCGTCTATGACCGTAACCGACGGCTTTTTGTTTAAGCTGTGAAGTATCACCCAGACCTTTGCTTGAGTATCTTGCGTATATTCTCCGCTTTTATCCTTTCCTTCCCTGTCATTGTTAATATACGGATAAAACCTAACGGCGCAGTCCTCCGGAAACGAAGCCGGAAAATATTCGCAATCATTAGAAATATATACGCTTTTAAGTATGGTTCCGGAAAAAGCATAATTTCCTATGCTCTTTACACGAGGCGGTATATATACGAAATGAAGTTGATTTTGCTGTGCAAACGCCCCGTCGTCTACCGATCTGACAGAATCGGCAAGCAATATGGACGAAACGCTTCCCGTGCATACAAATTTCTCCATATAGCAGTCTACCGTCATAGTATAATCACCGATTTCATTGTAGGTATGGCTGTAAGACTTAGCCGGAGAATATTCCTCCGACGTACCGTCTCCCCACTCTACCACGCCTTTGCAAGTACTCTCCGAATCTATTACCGGTATTCCGGCGGCTGCCGTTCCAATATAGCTGACAGTAGTTATACAACTGCTGAAGCTTTCAAATTTCGGCTCGTCAAAGCGCCCTCTTACCGCTATATAAGCGTTAGCTCTTGTATAGTCCTCGCTTATACTTTCTCCGTGTCCGTGGCTGCATTGTATGTAAAAATTAACAGTATAAGTTTTAATTTCCGAAGTATTGACAGGAAGGGATATATCAAGCGTATGCAGTCCCCTGCAAAGATACTGCTGAACCGCAATTTTAGTGTCGTATCCGTTAATAGAATTATTTACAGTCACCGTGCCGGGCTGAATCATATCAATACATATCTGCCCCGTAATTTCTACCGGAGAACCGTATTCCTTAGGTTGAAAGCTGATACGGCAGAGCCGTTTCTGATGAGTTCCGGCAAAAACCGGAGGAAGTCTGTAAATATACTGATTACGCAGATCGGTATAAATCGGAGTATCTCCTCCGCCTCCTGACGAGGTAGTATTTTTCCGGGATTTCGCCTGTATCATGCTGGCGTCGCTGGTTATTTTATGGGAGCCTCTGTAAGTCCAGTCGTTTTTTGTGACTAATATTCGTACACCCTGCCCCGCTACGCCTCCCGTCAAAAGAATATGGTCGCCTGCGTCTATTGTGGGATCACCGAATATTTCCGCTTCCGCTCCGTAATAAGTCAGCATAAAAAGACGGTCGGCTATTTCCTTTAAATATTCCTCCACAACGTTAATTTCACTAAGCCGCAATATGGGATTGTCGTCAATGGCAAGCGTATTTGCAGACGTGGATTCAGGCGGATATATATGCTTGTATTTGTCGCCTGTAAGTCCGGTCAGCGAAACGGAAACGGCGTCATAAAGTTTTTTATTCTTTATGGCTGCGGATTTTCTTTGACTGCCGTTTATTATTCTTGCATAATCCGGATACGCCTCGGAATATCTGCGGTCAAAGTTAATGATTTCAAGCTCGCCTTTTCTGTTTATGACCGCGCATGCGCATAAAAGCTGCGTTATCATTGTCAGAACGTCGCGAAAAGTTTTAATATCCTTGTTGCACGGGGCGGCTGTCGCAAAACCCATTGTCCTGCCGCCGTTGCTCATACCGGAAATATTGTATAAGCTTTCCTCCGATACGGCGACGCCGCAGTTATTGCCTATATGCCCGAGCCACAATGTAACCGGAATATCAAACACGGAACCGTCCCCGTACGGCGGAATAAAATCCTTGTCAAACTTGACCATATCGTCATAGCATACCAGCTTTGTAGTGCGGCTATCCGGAACGCTTATTTCGGTAACGTTGAAAACTCCCATGGGAATCTCTTCAAAAGTACCGTCGGAAAGTCTTACGCAGCAAAAGGGGCGAATAACCGCCCCCTGATAATTCCCGCTGTCAATATTGTCGTCTAAAAGAGATACGCCGAATTCTCCTATGCATACGGCGCCCAGCTCGAAATCCGAGCCGCTTACGCACTTGCTTTTTACATAGGCAGTACCGCTTTTTATATTCTCGCTGCCTATTCTCCTTAAGCTTCCGCCGGGAAATGTAACCTGACAGTAAAAATCTGTAGTTCTGTCGGGACTGTTCAGAATCGCTCTGCATTCGTCGCTTACCTTATACATAAAACCTCCTTAATATTCGATAAAATTAACGCTGAATTCCCATTGAGCCGCATTTTCCCCGTCAATATTTGTTATCAGATTAAGCGATCTGTCCCCTGCATACATAGTTACGTTTTCAGCATAATAACCGTTTGCAGGAAAGAAAAAGGTAACGTTCAACGCCGGCGCTGAAATAGCGGAGGTAAGCGCCAGCAGCTCGTCTGTTGTAACCCTCCATGTCGCGTTTAGTTTTTTAACGCCGCCTCTTATACGTTCTCTTGACATATACCCCGATTCGCTTCTGCCGCTTTCAGAGCTGTCAAGATCGGAAGCCGTAACAGAATATGATACAGGCGGCGGCGTATTATAGCTCCCGATTTTAATTAAATTCATCCCATCACCTTCCGTTTGTTATAAATGAGTTTTTATTCATAAGCTGTATGATTACCTCCTCGAGCATACGCCCGTCAATATTGAACTGCGCGACAAGGTCAAGCTGTCTGAGCAGCTCGTATATTTTCATCAGCAGTTCGTATATACGGTCGTTGCCGTTTCCGCCGCTTTGGGATATGATTCCTTGCAGCTTTGACAGAGGCGAAATAACCTCCGGATCCGTCCGGGCGTTTTTGTTGTCTCCTACCATTGCAAGCGTCGGCTGATATGCAAGTCCGCCTTTGGCAAGATACGGAATTTGCGGAGGTGTAAGCTCTCCGAAGTCAAAACCGAAATGCATTCCCCCTATTCCCGGAACCCAATCGGGTATATCGAAACTTATGGTATTCAGCGCACGAATTACAGCATTAACTGCTCCGACAATAGCTGAAAGCATGCCGTTAATCAAACCTATAACAGCATTTATAGGCGTTTTTATAATTGATACCAGCGCGTCCCATACGCCTTTAAATATATTTTTGATACCTTCCCATGCTTTTCCCCAATCGCCGCTAAATACTCCGGAAACAAACTGTACCACACCTTTTAATGCGGTTATAATACCACTAACGGCGTCGACAATGTTTCCTACCATTTTACCCACAGTATCTACAATTGTATTAAAAACCTTTGATACAGGAGGACCGAAAACATTAACTAACCAATTCACAACAGGAGATATAAACTTATTATAAATTTCGAAAGCGCCGTTTACAAATTCTCCCACAAAATCAAGGAAATTATCGACAAGCGGTTTAAGATGATCAGTCCATAATTCATCCACAACCCTCATGATATTATCCCAAATCGGCTTTAAAATGCTACCCCATATATTTTGCAGCGTATCGCCCGTTTTTCTTATAGCTGTCCTAAAATTACTAAATATGGGCGCTCCCCATTTCGCCCAGAAGTCTGACATGGACTGCAAAAGACCCTCCCACACTTTAGAAATCAGCGTAAGCGCAGGTGTTACCCCTTCGGACCACAGGGTATCAAAGATTTCTTTTATTTCTGTGAAAAGCGTTCCGAGAGTATTCCAGCACTCCGTCGCAAACTGTGTTATAACGGGAAGACCTAAAATTATAAAGTTTTGGAGCATAGGGAAAACCGCAAGATTCCATATATCTGAAAACACCGTATTAAACGTGTCAAATAAACCGTTTATAATTATTCCAAGATTCGAAAAAACCGCCTGTAAATAAATAGTAAAGTCTCCGGCAAAATACGCTTTCAGAGGCTCCCCCAATGACTTAATATCAGCAATATTCCTTCTAATGTCTGCATTAGTGTAGTTGCGTTCTTTGATAAACCGTCAAATATTCCCGAAAATATAGGGGCAAAGTTTACAGTTCCCCATTTCTTAAGCGACCCAAAAACCTTTTTAAAATGATTTCCCGCAGAATTTATAACGCCTCTGAATTTTTTCCCCATATTTTCAGCCATACTGTCAACGGCGCTGTTCGCCTCGTTGATACCGCTTAAATCAATACTGCCGGAACCAGCTCCGACATCTGAAGCCGTACTGTCTTCGGAATCGCCGAAGCTTAACGTGTTTATCTCGTCAAAACCGGCTAAAGCTTTTTTGGCTTTCTTAGCCGCCGTTACCGCTTCGTCTCCGGCGTCGGCTATTCCCGCGCCCAACGACGCCGCTTCTGTGGTACCGCCCGACAACGCCGATTCTATACCGTCCTTATTCATAAGTCCGTTAGTGAAGCTTTTAAACGCGTTAGCCACTGTTTGCAGTTTGCCGAGAAGCATATTTAATCCCTTTAAAATGGGAGTAAAAACGTTTATAAAGCCCTGCCCAAGCGTCGCCTTTAAGCTTTCAAACCGTAGGCTTAGTACCCTTGTTTGGTTTGCCCAACTGTCCTGAGTACGGGCGAAGTCGCCTTGAGCGTCAGACAGCGACGACATGACATATCGGTACCTCAGCATAAGCTTCTCCTGTTCCGTCATGTTCTTGGTGGTCTTGCCGAAGCCGTTGTTCAAGGCATAATTATCAAGTGCGGTCTGCGTCATAACGACGCCTAAGTCTTTAAGCGTTTCCGTTTCGCCCGTCCATATTGATTTGAGCTTTGTATACGCTTCATCAGCCGAAAGATTGAAAAACGACGCAACGTCTCCGGTAAGCCCTGTAACGGCCGTAGACATTTCGTATGCGGCCGATTCTGAAAGTCCCATAGCCTTTGACATTGCGCCGAACGTTCCCGCATACTTCTTGGCGGCGGTTTCTGACAGTCCGAACTGGGTTATTGCGGTTTGAGCGAAGCTGTTAATCCCCGAGCTCATAGACTTAAAGGTTACGTCTACAACGTTTTGTACCTCCGCAAGGTCGGAGCCTAAGGAAAGACAGGATTTCGAAAAGTCAATCACCTTTTTTAATGAAAAGGCAGATACGGCGAGTACAGCAATTTTCTTAAACGCCGTTGAAAAATTAGACGTCATTGCTTCAGCAGTGCTTTTAGATTCATTTTTTATAATTTTTAATCCTTTTTTAACACTTTTACTGCCGTTATTACTGTGATAGTCAACATCTTTCCACGCCTTTGCCATTGCTTCACTTGCCGACATTCCTTGTTTTTTATATTCTGCCGCTAATTTGCCAACTTGAGACCTTGCCGATTCAAAGCTAATTCCGATAGTTTTGACCGCTGTTTCCGAATCTTTTGAAACAGAACTAAAAAAGTTTTTAACCGAAGTTTTAGCGGAAGAAATGCCTTTAGTAAAAGCAGTAGGATCAATATTTAGTCCTAAATTTATGCTACCCACATTAGTTCCCAATCAGATACCTCCTTTCTATTTAGAAAAGGCCGCTTTTGCCATTTCCTGAAAACTGGCCCAGTACTTAGCATAAGTTCCTTTGTCCATTTTTCTTTGCTTTGATTTTCTCTTTTGCCAATCGGAGCGTATTTTCTTTTGCTCCTTATTAAATCCCTTTATAATTTTCGGGTCCTTTTCAGAACGTATTGAAACGATCTGCCCCAGCGGAGTGTCCGGCATGATACCGGACAGTAAAGCGCAGAATTCAGGCCAGGACATGTTTTCCTCATTTCTCAGTCGTATGTTATACTGAGCGGCAAACGACGCTTCTATAAGCTCCCAATCGTCAAATAAGTCGTACCAATATTCTGTTTTATTATTGAAATCGTTTCTGGCTTTCCTCAAACTCTTCAAGCGTCTGACCGGAGCACGCGGCCATTACTGCGTTGAATATCGTCTTATACTCCGGCAAAGGAAGATCAAGACTATTAATCTCGTCGACAGTTTTCGAATTTGTAAGCGTTCTCAGAACGGTATCCATGAATTTAAACTCATCGGCTTTTTTGCCGCTTTTTTCAGCGTTTTCCGATTCCGCTATCATTGCTTGAACTGTAAGCACATTGCTTTTTCTGTTGTTTACAGAAACAATAAGGTTTTCGCTTATCTTAATAACGGGAAGCTCGTTTGTAATTTTTTTTGAAATATCAATCATTTTTATTTACCTCTTTCTTAAATTTAAGCATGAAAAAAGCGTTCCTCTACGAAACGCTTGACTTTTTATTAAATTGTGGTATAATAATAAATGAAAAGGGGCGTCTGCGATAAGCGGTTCACCTCCGAATACAGCGTAAATAATAATCGCCCTATGTAGGAGTGGGGCGGTTATTTTCTTTTATTATTGTTACCAAGCTTAACTATTTCAATAATTACAAGTAATAAAGTAAGTATTTCCATTATGCCCATAGTAACTCACCTCCAATACTGGAGGAAGAATTGAACCGCCTACCGTTTTATGCAGACACCCGCACGGTTATTATACCACAGGTGTCTTTTTTTGTCAATTTATACCGAAGCCGATCCCTTTATATACTCCGGCTTTCCGTGACTTAAAATTTCAAACTCCATAGCGTCTATTGCCGTACTGTCGCCGCCGAGAGACGTTACATTAACAACGCACGGAATCCCCAGCTCGTCGCCGTTGGGGAAAATTATATCAAAAAACGAATAACAATCGTTGCCCGTTTTCATAAATAAGCCGGCTATATAATCGTTCCCCGGGTCGCCGCTGTTTCTTTTCGCGGTCATTGAAATGGTAATGGATTTAGCTGTTACAAGTCTTTTAGTCCAACCTTCACCGTCCATCGGATTCCATTCCTCGACTCCTCCGTCAATGCTTATGGAAAGCCCTTCGGCGTCGCTTATGGTTTTAGGGCTTTTAGGCATTGCCTGACCGTCCGTGAAATTTAACCCCGCCGTATCTATTCTAAAGGCAATATCATAATTTGCGTGAACTCCGGAGGTATATTTAACTGATTCTCCAGCCATATTAATCATTCCTTCCTTTCATAATAAAAATCGCATTCAATTACATATTCATATATACCGTTTTCATCCGTATCAACCGATACAGGCTCATCGAGCAACAGCATTACGAACAGTATTCTGTTTCCGTTTATTACCGAATTTCTCGTACTGTAAAGCTCATTCCACAGCCGCTGAGCGGCGCGCTCTGTTTCACGCTGGCTTTTATTCCAATGGCAAAGCAGAGAAACGGACCTTACGCCATAGCTGCTGTTTTTCAATCCTCCCACCGGTATATTCGGCGGACGAGAACGTTTCAGATTATAAACTCCTATACTCTTGAAGTTCTTATCCGGCATTTTGCCGCTGTAAACCTTTTCGTCGTCAGTTATTCCCATTGTTCCGATAAAATCGCGTATATCGGACAGATAAAGCATTTCATACCCCCGTTTCCCGTTTATAAAATTGCTTAAACGCCGCCCTGACCTTTAAATTCTTTTTCCCTCCGTCCTTGTAAGGCTCAAACCATTTTCCGCCGGCATAGGGATTTTCGCCCTTATCAAAATTATATTCAGGGTGAAAATACAGCCGTCGGGCGTAGGGTCCCTCAACGCAGACGAATACCTTACCTATTTTACTTTGTGTCGAATCGATAAAATGCTTTTCGTTCTGTAATGTTCCGGCGGTTGTCTTGCCCGCCGCTTTTTCTTTTTCCGTCGGCACGTCGAACGGTATCGTCTGCGATTGCACAACATCGGTGTGGATAAATTCGGCAGTTTTTTCAAGAGCCGTTATCTGCGCGCGTTCAAGCTGTTTAATAGCTGTTTCATTCAGCTTTATATTACAGCTTACATTTTTTTGCATTATATCAGATCCAATCTTGTATAATTTACGGAGCCGTCAGGATTTCTCGCCTTTTGTCCTTTAAAAATACGCCTTAAACTTCCGTTTACCGTTACCGTACCGCCTGTTATATTCGGTATTTCAGGCGCTATATCGCCGGTGAAAAGAACTGTACCGGAAAGTTGTATAAGCTTTTTTTCAGCGGTGAGAATTGTTTGGCCGCTATCCTGATAATTGCACATTTCTTTTATAACAACGCTTTTATTCGGCTCTCCGTATTTATTAAGCCCTTCCTGTTCTATTTCAACGATAACGGGAGTTCTGCACAGTCTTTTCGGCACAAGACACGGATATTTCAATTTAATCACCTCATTAATCTGCAGCACAGACCTGTCTGGGACAGCAGCGCGTAAACATCGCTCCTTATTGCTACCCCTTTATCCGTGTAAACGTTCCACGAGCTTCCAAACTGAGCCGATACCCCGTTGATACTATAGCCGGAAAGTATACTACCGATTTCGTCGGCATTTTCATATTCAAAATCCGCTTGCAGACAAACCACTTCGCGGATAATGTTCTGCTGAAAAGGCGTAAGCTCAGAAAATCCCCGGCCCACTATCCTGTTGTAGGTCAGGGAATCAACGTGTCTTGACGCAAAACCGAGGTATTTATTACGAGATTCTTCCGGTATTGTCGTACCGCCGTAGACGTCGGCATAATATGCGCTGTCTGCGTACATCATTTGTTTTCCTTTTTAGGCGGCTTCGTTTCACGTTCGGTTTTCAGCTTTTCAAGCTCTGATCTTACCTTTTCATATTCGCTGAACGGTACGCTTTTGCCTTTGCCGTAGGAAACTATATTTCCGTCTTCGTCTTGTATATCAAAGCCGCGGCTTATGTACGACTGCTTTTCCTGTTCGGTTATATCGTATACCTTGTTTCCTTTTATCGCTTTCATTTTATCATCTCCTTATACGCTTTCCTGTTCCGTATTCTCTTCCTCAACAGTTGCCGGCTCTACGTTCATTGCACAACCGTCTTTTTTCATCTCAAGCAAAAACAGATCCCCGTAATTGCGGTTCTGATACAAATAACCGTCTGCGGTCCTGCTGTCTGTTCCAGGAGTAAAAAGCTTGATATAGCTGTACTTATCCCTACAAACAACGCAGGATGGATGAATAAGAATAAAGTTTATTTGTCTTGCCCCGTCTGCCGGAGTACAGCCGTCCGTAAAATTGTACTGCGTTTTCATTCTGGCGGATGGAACGCTTTTTATTTCAACGTTATCAAGACTATGCACCCGCCTGTCAATTCCCGACTGGCTGCTCACATCGATATTACGCTGAATACCTTCCGCGCGTTTAAGAAGCTTTTTGACAGTCGGAGTTGCGTACAGAATTCTGCCCTCCTCCGGCACTGCCGCCTCGTCCATTGCGGTCATCATATCGTCAAATTTATCAAGTATATTAGCCGCTGTCAAAACGGTAGCGTCGATATTTCCGCCGTAAGTTGTAAGCTCCGCAAAAAGCTTAGAAAAACGATAGCTGTCCTTTTCGGGAATAGCACGCTCAGTCTCAAATGTGTTCTGAATATTTGCAACTGAAAGCGTGAGATTAGTTTCGTCGATATCCATCGGATCGATGAAAAACTCTATATCTCTGTCATGTTCAAGCTTTTTAGGCTCCCAATCGTTTGACATAGTACCGGAATTAAAGCCCGGCGTTCTCGAGTGATCCTTGTAACCGCTAAGCGTCATTCTTGGAAGCTTGATAGTCTGAGCATTGATAAACTGCACCTGCATATTGCTCTTAGTCAGTGCGTCTGAGCAAAGCTCCTTTGAATATTTCTCCTGAAGCAAGCCTGTAAAGGTTGTCGCGTAATCATATACTGCCATTTATATCATCCTTTCTTGTATTAAAGCCCGAACGCCGCTTTAAGAGCGTCGTTGTTCGCGTTATTGTCTCCGGAATCTCCATCGGCCCCGAATTTAAAGCCTTTAGCTCCGCCGACCTGCGGCTTTAACTGGGGTATGTCTTCTAATACCTTTGCTATAGCGTTTTTCAACGCCTCCTGATTGATCTTTCCGTCTTCTCCGGTAACTCCGCTCATATCCGCCATTTTAAGAATATACGGCGCTGTCTTTACGTCAATTCCCATTGTAATGGCTTCCAGAGCGCCGGCTCGCTGAATCTCTGCCGTCAAGGCGGCTTTCTGCGCCTGTGCAAGCTGCGACTGGATTTCATTCAAATCGGGAGTATTCTTTGCCTTTTCCTCCTTATAGGCGTTGATCGCGGCTGACATTTCCTCCTGAGACAATCCCTGACGTTTAAAATAATTCCTGAGTATTTCCGATTCCTTCTGTTCTGTGCCGTTTGCAACAATTTCGGCGATTTTGCCGTAGTCAATTTCGCGGGCATTAACGGACTGCGTATCGGAATTGCCAGCATTTTGATTCTGTCCTTGATTCTGATTGTTTACGGTAGCTTCTTCTGCCATAACATTACCTCCAAAAAATATTTAAGCAGTTTTATGCCGTGCTCAGGGCATGAAAAGAGCGCTCATAAAAGCGCTTAATCAATAGTTTCAAAGTTTACCGGAATCCACATATTCGGATTGAAGTTAAGCGTATAGTGGTAATTATCAACGTAATTATCCGTAACATCTTCGACCGTATAAGTAACGTTATCTGATAGCCCTATAAAATGCTTTTTATATGCGCCGTTTTCATCTTCAACTATTATTTCAAGCTGATTTTCTGCGGTATCCACATTTAAGGACATTTTTCCGGTCATTTGAAAAAGTACATCGCCCTGAATGCAGTTAATAACGGTTATTTGCCTAATTGTGTTAAAGTTATCAGCTTGCTTTGAAATATTGTACGATACTCTTTCAGACTGTCTTTGACATCCGACAGACAATGCCGACATCAACGCCAGCCCTATTACGGCTGCAAGTATTTTCTTTGATTTTCTTTTCATAATTCTACCTCTTTCTTTTTTGGGATATAAAAATAACACCTCTTACGAGATGTTTATTAACCTATTAAATTCAGGTATAAGTTAGATATGAGAAAACCGCCTTGTTATCGGCGGTTAGTCAATTATAATTTGCGGCGTTCCTATAAACAGCGACGGTTTTGTGCCGCATTTTTCAGCAGTGTAATCAAAGTTATCATTTATACATTTATTAACTAATTCACAAAAATCGCTGTAATCTTTTTCACTCAATATGTCCGCTTCGGGCGGAACGTTACAATAATATTTAAAATGTTCTTCAAATTTACTGCACGGAACATTCCAGTCAATTTCTTTTTTCATTGAACTGCCTCCTTTAACTTATTTTCAAAATAGTTAAGAGCATTCGGAAAATGCTTCTTCATTTCATTATAACGTATTGCATCAAATTGCGCTTCAAACATATGCGCAAAAGCTTCAGACGTAATAGCATATTCGTCAGACTGCCAATAGGACTGTTCATGATACCCACAGCCTTTTATGTTTCCTTTGGTAATACCATCAAATAAATCTGAAACTGCTGAATGCCTACGAATATTGTTTAGCTCGCTTGAAATTTTAGAATCAACTTTATCAAAAGTTTTTAGACCGTATTGATAAGCAGTTTTTTTACGGTATTCCATTACGTCAGAAAATAAAAGCTCTCTAAAACTGCTGTCTTTTGAAATACTGCCGGCCATATCGTCAATTAAATGACCGTGCTCATGAAAATATGTTACACATTTTCCACGCTTATTATGTAAATCTGAGTCATAATGCATTGTTATTTTCTTTGATAATGTGTCGTAATATGCTGTACCTTCAAAACTTGCGTTTATTACAGAATTTTCAGGTACAAATTTAGTAAATGCTTTTTTTGCGTATTCAGACCCGTGAGAAAATTTATTTTTAACGGTTGAATAATATTCTTTACTTACGCGTTTATCCTTTTGCAAACGATTTTTGAATATGCCTAAATCAGATTGCTTTTCCGCTTTCAGTATATCATTATTTTTAGCGGAAGTCAACGCTTTTCTTGTCTTCCCCGCAACTGTTTTATTATACCCGACAACCGCCGTTCTGTCCGCCTTATAACTCAGCCCGTTATCGGCGCAATACTTTTTCAAAGTCTGCTGTCTCCGCTGAAGAATGGCGGAAGCTCTTTTCAGACCCTCGGTATCGCCTACGGCTTCAAGAGCGGTGCATTCGCGCTTTGATTTTCTTACGCGTCTTTCAAGCTCCCTCTGGCCTTGCACTTTCATATATTGCTCATAATTTTCTTTTTCTTCATTAGGAAAATACGTCTGATATGAAGCTCCCGGTATAAATGGGTAAATTTTATGACCACAGTTAATACCAAGAAGTCCGTCAGGCTCTCCGTATGAGCTGTCAGACCATGCATAATAACGGATTTTTCTGCCGTGTAAATCTGTGGTATACCCGCCGTCTCCTGATAGGTTGAATATTTTTCCTTGATCCTTTGCGCATTTTGGGCGCGCCCCTGAATGGCTTGATACTTCTACAAGATTCAGTCCGTATGCTTCCATGCGGTCAAACTGCGCCTGATTCGCTGTGTTGGAAACGGTAGTGCGGATATCCATGTTTATATAAGCTTCAGGAGACCATTCTCTTCCAAGCTTATCGACAAAAGCTGGAATGCCTTTTTCGGACATATCTTTGATACACTGCCGCATAGCCGCCTGACGGCTTTCTGCACCTGTAACCGCTTTTCCCGCAGCTTTGTTGAGCATATCGACGAATGATTGCTTTTCAGCCAATTCGGCGGTATCGTTTATAATTTTCTGCGCTGCTGATTTAGCTTTAAACCGCATAACCGTATTTACCATATTTAAAGATTGCCGAGCCTGTTTATTATACGAAGTCAGAGCTTTTGACATAGTTTTTTCAATCGGAACTGCTGAATCGTTGATAATACCGTCCTTAACAAGCTGTTGAAAACCCGGTTCTAATTCTCCTATAGCGGTTAGTGCAGCTGTTTCAAGTACCTCTGTAAGCATATCAGGAGCAATACCGGCGTATTCGGCAATGGTTTTTATATTAGCCTTGTCAAGCGCTCCAAGCCGCGCAAGCATTTGTATTTTCCACTGCGCTGTAGAACTGCCGACATCTCCGCTTTTTAAATAATCTGCAATATTGGCGATTAAATCAGTTTCAAGCCCAGTATATAAATTACTCAGCCCTCGGCTCAGATTCATTATCTCCAGCTTCGTCATCCTTTTCACCGCCGTTCATAAAATCGTCAACCGATAAGCCGGTCACCGATTGCTCTTTATTTATGCGGTCAAGTTCTTTCCGCGCTGTTTCCTCGTCGCATTTTTGAACGTCCATAATAGCTTTAAGCTTCGATTTCAAACCTGCTTGTGTAAGCTTTACGTTGTTGTCGATGAGGGTATTATCGTCTATTATGATATTATCCTGCCATCCGACAGTCACGGTATATTCTTTCACGGGTATAAGCTTTAAGGCTGTGCCTATGGCGATAAGGCTGTGTATTAGCTGCTCGATAGTTTCTGATAGTAAGTTTTTATTGCTTTTTATTGTCCTTGCTGTCTTGCTGTCCTGTGATATAACTTCCGTGGCTGTCTTTACCCCTTGTACCGCATCAAAAGAAAGAGAGCCGGCAGACAGACCTATTTGAAAGCAAAGGATATTTAATAGCGCATTAATTGCTAAAACGTGCTCTTGTATGCGAAGTTCAACTGTATTATCAACAATTTTCAAGGCATCGGCATCCCCGGTATTAAGTGCGACAAAAGCTTCGTCTTCCGCATCAAAATATCGTTGCATTTCTCCTGAAATCGGATCAACAACAGTGCGCACGCTCTGCGTTGGTACAATAATTCGTTTTTTTCCAAGCGTAAATTCTCTTGAAAAGCTATCAAACGCAATATCAAGTGTTTCCAGCGTATCCACTGCATTTGCAAATATCGAAACTCCCAGTGGGGAATCTATTTCAATATTGTTTGATGTACAAGGCTTAAAATAGCAGAACATAGGAACGTTAATTCCGTTATATACTACACTTTCTGTAAGTTTAGGAAACATTTCAGATACTGAGCACTTAGTTCCGAGGCTATTTTTAAGTACACTTTTAAATACAATGTTTTCAACCTCTATCGAATCATTGCTGAGTGAATGACTTTCCATTAAAGTGTAATAAATCCCTCTCTTATATGAGAACGTGCGAAAAATACAATCCGTTACGGTATCGCCCATCCAGCCAACAGGCAGGAAGTGTTCGGCTTGAACATAATCCACAACAGGCTTTGAATTTTCTGCATAAATCTTAAGTGCCATTCCGCCCATTGCATAAGCATAAGATAATAGTTCGGGGAACTTATTCCAGAATCCTACTGCGTTTAATGTTTTATTTATGTAATTTTGAAACTGCTCATCGTCAATCGTTATTTCTACCTGTTCAGAAAAAGTCATTGCAGAAAATTCGTCGCAAACAACTTTTGCGGTGTTTAAAAGTTTTCTTTGCCTCATACCTTTCGCATGCAATCCTGCTGCTTTTGTCCTCTTCCATGGTGGATTGCCCTGAAATATTCGCTTATGAAATTCCATTAGCCTATAATTCTCAGATAAATCCAGCAAATTAGTTGCTGGAAAAGCTTGCTTGGCGTCCTGTAATATATTCATTTAAAGCCTCCTATCTCTATGATATCGCTCATCAGCGGTTCGACACTGTATTCGAATGCGTCGAGACTGTCAATGTTGTAATTGCCATCGTCGAGACGAACATCTTTAAGCTGCTTGCTGTCCCAGACTGCCGACTGCATAGCCTTTATAAAATGACCGCAATTTTTTGCGACTAAAAATCTTTCTTGCGATATTATTTGATTTGTAAACCGGATTCTGCCCAATACTTCCGATTTGCGGGCATTATGAGGATTAATGGGAACTTTGTTTTTTATAAGCGCGGTTTTAACTCCTCGTATCAGCGTTGTTTCGGCGCTGTCAAAATAAATGTCGTATACGTTATATTTTCTCTGGCACTTGCGGATAAAGGTTATAATGTCGTTTTCAAGCTGTGTCGGCGTTATTATCTCCTTGCGGTAATACTCTTCAAGTACTGCCACCTCTTTAAGTCCTCTTGTAAATCCTGTGCATATACCGGCATGAGCTGAGCCGTTGCCACCGAAGTCAAAGCCGATTGTACAGTACATGATATCATCCGGCGCACTATCAATAAGATAATCTTTTGTATTATCCGCAAACTGCTTATATATAACGCCCTCTGCCGACACCCACAAGCCTTTTATATATCTATCATGGAATACTCCGGTAAATTGCTGTTCAGCAGCTTCGAGCTGGGCAGGGGACAGGATTGGATTGTCAGACATTAAAAAATGCAAATGTAAAGCGTTTCGCTCTTTTGCCTTTTGAATCCACTCTGTATAAAACCAATGAAATTGATTATCAGGATTGCAGTTGAACCACAACTTTGCTTTATCAACCGACAAGGTACGTGTTATAGCCTGTTCAACAAACGAGCGCGGCATTAGCGCTACCTCATCAAAAAATACGCCGCTTAGAGTAATACCTTGAATAAGCATGTATGATGATTCATCTTTGCCTCCAAAAATATAAAAATAATTTTTGCGACCTGCGCCCTCTATTGTCAGCAGATTGACCGATCTGGTATATGTAACCTTAAAGCGTGAGGTAATATCAACTATAGATTGGAGCGGCATTATAATATTTCTTTCCGCTGATCTTACCGTTTTTCCGCAAATGCCGAACGTTGCCCCATCAAAGCGTTTCATCGACCACAAAACAAATGACGTTATCATGCATATTGTTTTACCCGAACGTACTGCGCCATCGCAGATAATAGCCTTGTAATCGTCTTTATAGCACCATTTGAATACTTGTTTTTGTTTTTTGGAAAGTTTATGAAATGTCATTCGGTATCGTCCTCCAAGGCTTTATACAGCATGGGTTCTTCACCAATGGCATTTTCATTGCCTAAAAATCCCTTCAGCTCCTTTACAGCCGAAATATCGGGAAGAGCAACCTTTTTAATATGCTTTACCTTTTTACCGCCCTTGCTGTCAATCGTTATTTCTTCTTCGCTGTATTCACCGCCTGAAGCCGCAAGGAGTAGCGCCTTTTGAATCTCGGCATCCACAAGTTCAGGATTAGATTGTATAAACTCAGCAAATTCCTGATTTTTCTTTTTAAATTCATTTATTAGTCTATCACGCTGAGGCTTGCTGTCGGTTCTTAAAAATTCTTCATAAAGGCTTTTTATACCATTTAAGCTGCCACCGTTAAGCCTTTTTTGACCTGCCTCATAATCGTCAATCCCTTCAAGCAAAGACTTTATACTATTTTTTTTCAGTACACTCATACAATCACATCCTTTAGGTATAAAAATAAGGGCAAAAAATGCCCTTTTAAGCTATTCTGTTTTTATCCGATAAATTTCACCCACAAATTTCTTTAAACGGTTTTAAAGGGGCGTAAAACGTTATTAAACGTATATATGAGCATAACTTAATTTTGATATGCTCCGCCATTCAGCATTTTGTCTAAAAAGCTGTTTTTTCTTATGCTCCTGCGCCGATCGGAACGGGACGAATCAACCGTACCAAAGCAAACACAGTGTTTTATATGATTTTAATTGGGAGCGTAACCCTATACTGTCTCCCGCAAATCGGCACAAAAACCCTTGCCCGTTTTTGCCTTACACAAATTTCAGCATAACTGCCGCTATATTTTTTCAGAGGTCCGGACATTATAAGCTTCTGACCTTCAGGCGTCACATATATTTTTGAAGGTTCAATCGGTCTGCCTTCGTTCCAGAGCCAGTTTATATATTGCTTTTCAATTTCCGACACTGTCTGCGGGTTTCCGCCGCCAATGAAATTTATAACGCCATCTGTATTTTTTATCTTATAATAGTCTTGAGACTTAAGCTCCGAATCCATCTCAAGGAATATGTATCCGGTAAAAATAAGATATCTCTGCTGCCGCCATGTTCCTTTGTTATGGATATTCATAAGTTTTTCGGGCGTTTTAATTATATATCCTATTCGCTGCAAAGCGTTCGAGGAAGAAAGCTCACATCCGGTTTTTGTGCGTATAACATACATCATAGCTTATCCTCTTTTTCTTTCAAAAAATCTTTAACCTGTTTGTAAAGTTCCGGACGTTCTGCCGCCATTGCGTCAAATATCATTGTCTTGAACTGATCTGCGCCGTTTTCAAGCAATTCCTTGGACTTTATATCCGCATTCTTCTTATATGCCGCAGCTTTGGTGAGAGAAACTGCCGATTTCACAAGGGTATCAAAATCCTTTGATTTTATCTTATCCTCCGGCATTTCACTTACAGCGTCAAGCAGCTGGGAGCTGATAATTCTTAGAATGCCTTCTGCTATATCAATATCCGGATAACGGCTTATTTCCTCGTTAAGTGCCCTGAAATTTTCCTGCGATACTCTCAGACGTTCCAGCGATTCTCGAAAGTGCTTTACATACCTATGGACTGAACCGATAGATATTTCAGTTCCGGTTTCCCTGATATAGTCAACAATTTCACGGTATGTAAATCCGGCCCTGATCATTTCATCTACGGTATCCTTAATATCAGGCTCAAGTCCGTCTATTATACTGTGACGTCTGTTTCCGAGTGCGCTCATACTGCACCCCCTTAAAGTTCTATGCAGACGTCTGACTTTTTACCGACCAGTACTCTGATTCCATCCGCAGTAAGCTTGGCAGACAGGTATTTAAAAGATGTGTCTGCAAGAGTTGCCGGTTTTCCGGTTTCAGTGTTCCTAAGCTTAATGTATCCGCCTTCGTAAAGATAATCAATGCTTTTTACAATCTCGCACTCCTCCATATCTGACATTACAAACTTTATTTCCGTAAGTTTTTTGTAATCTCCGGAAAGCACATTCAGCAGCTGCAGAACACGCCTGTTATTTACAAAAAAATTGCCGTTTTCTATATCTCTTTTTATTTTCTCTGCTTCTAAGTTCATTTAGAATCCCCCTTAATTTCGAGCAGGACGCTCATTATACGATCAAGCTGTCTTCTCGTATTGTCCTGTTCTCTGAAAAAGTCCTCTCTGGTAATATAGTCTGCCTTTACTTTGGCAATATCCTTTTTACATTCATCAAGCTCAGTACGTCTTATACATGTTTCTTTTATTTCAGATACATCAAGCTTGCAACAATCAAGTTCTGTTATAGTACGTTTCAAAAAATATGAGATAATGGCGAGACCGCCAGTCAGAGCTACTTCAATGATCATCGTGAAAATCTCCTGATTCATTTTATCCTCCCTTCAAAAAAATAAAAAGTATATAATGTATAAATAAATTATACATTATATACTTACTTTAGAAAAATCACGAATTTAAATGTATTTTGGGTTTCGCTTTAAAAACTCAGCTGCCCCTCCATAGGTGTATTTTTTATAGCTCTAAGCTTATCGGCTGTTATTTCCCGTATAGTTTTTTCCGATAGATTATACTCATTAGCCAATTCCCGATAGTTATAACCATTGAATTTATCGCATATTTCATTATTACGATTAATCTTCATTACTGTATCAGCTTTACAAACATATACAAAGCCACCGCCATAATATTTCACGAGTTTTTTATATGCGTCAATCCCTATCAGTTCCGCGAGATCGTGCTGATCGCCGTTAAGCTGTTCAAGTGTTATATCTTCTATTTCCATCATACACCGGCTTTCTTTTCGGCAGACTCAACATATTTTTTCAGAGTGTCAATAAGCTTCCTGCCGTTATTAACGGAAATCATGCGAAACGGAGCTTTATTATCCGTATTTATTTCTACTTCGAGGATTTTTCTGACAGCGCCTTTCATGCGCTCTGAAGCCACTGCTCCGGAAGGACTGACTTCCTGCAGCTTATATATGAGGGACCATGCTTTTTTCTGCTGTGCTTCTGTCATTTTTCCGGGCGGGACGTCAACTGGCTTTTTACGGGATTTGGACTTTTTTAAATTATTAGAACCTTTCATACGGCTCATAAGCTCATGCTGTACTGAATAAGCTTCGGAGCCGGTTAGCTCCTTTATAGATTCTTTCCCGGTAATGCCGTAAACAAGTTGATGCAGCTCGTCCTCACGGCTGTTTTTATTTATTCCAAGACTTGAACCCATTGCATAAATAGCTTTTATCTGATTGACAGCTGCCATAAAAATTCCTCCTTTATTTTAATCTGAAATCCTTGCCATCGTCTTTAGGAATATTAATTTTAATAGACATCTCTGCTATTCTTCCGCCAATAGCTTTATCCATGTGATAAATTTCATCAAGAGTCTGCTCCGAAGAAATGACTGTACACATTGAATTTCTATACCTATAATCAAGAATCTGAAAGGCAAGTCTGATATCGGCGTCAGTCGCTCCTTCCTTGAACAGATCATCTATATAAAGCACTTCGGGTTTTTGGAGTTCTGATATTATCTCCTTATATTCCGGCTCGTTTACCATAGATTTTATAACAGGCGATTCCTCAACCCAGAGCATATACCTGACCGAAAGTCCGATTTTGAGAAGCTGTCCGGAAATTGCAGTGCAAATATGTGTTTTCCCGCAGCCGTTCTGACCGCCGATAAAAAACCATCTTCCTTTATATGTCCTGACAAATTCTGAAGCATGTTCCTTGATTTGCTGCTGGAAAGGCTTGCTTGTTTTATACGAAGCAAATGTCTTTTTCTTTATCAGCGAAGCAATACCGGAGCATTTTAATCTGTCTATGCTTTCACGTTTTTTCATACATTCGCATTTTACCATAACCTCTGCATTGTCCCTTATTACCGCAATATAGCCGCGGTTAAGGCACTTTTTACAGTCATATCCGGTAAGTTTTCCGGGAACACTGTTATATAAATCAACTTTAGCCTTGATAAAGTCATCATAAGTAAGAGCCAAACGCTTTATTTTGGGTATCATGTCCGCAAGCTTCTCCATCGGCTTCATCCTCCCATCTGCGGTTATTCAGATATGTTGACGGATACGGCATAAACTGTCGATTTTGCTTTACCCAGTTTATATCTTTCTTCTGCATTTCAAGCGCTGATAAAATAGTATTTAAAAGCTTTTCATCCGGATTCAACTTTTTAAAAGCTCTGAAAGCCTTTGATTTATCTTTTTTCTTTGGATACGAGCTGTAGAATATTTCAAACATCATTTCAATATCCATAATAGCCTTACCTTGTCACAAACTGCCTACGAAGCTTCTCCATAGCTTCACTGTGACGCTCTCTTTCAGAATAATGAAAGCAGCATTCATAAAATTCAACATCTTTGGTAAACTTTGTGCAGTATAGTCCTTCGTTACCACATGAATGCTGACAGTTCTTACAGCAGTTTTCGTTGTTAATCATCTCCATCCTCCTCTGTTTTTTCCTCATATTCACGTTTTGTTATAACTCGGACATCAGATTCCATTACTTTTGCTGTATTGGCTATTGTTTTTATTTGCATTTTAAGAAAATTTTCATTAAGATCAGAAGAATCAGCTATTCGGCATTCCTGAAATGTGATGCTCGGATACCCGACTGAACCCATTCCGCCCCATATGCATGAGTTTCTTACTTCAAAATATATAGTGACAGTGATATTAATAAGTTCTTTTATTTCAGCAGATGTTATTTCAGGAAATTCAGCTATTAAATTTTTATCCTTGTACTGCCTGCAATTTTCAGCGCTTTTATAATTAGCGCTGTCAATACAGACTTTCTTATGATAGCAATTTTCACATTTCGTCATTTTTCTATCACTCCTATATATCAAGTCCCAGTGAATTATCAATGTCGAATTCATCTTCAACATCAAGTACAATCGGCGTTTCGTTGTAATACAAGTTCAAAAGCAGCGTCTGAAACTTATTGTAAGACGTGATTTTCACCATTTCCTTTACGCTGTGACCTTCAAAGTAAACACCGCTTAAGTGCCCCCATCCTGGTTTATCTAATTTTCTAAAAATTGAAAAACCAAAATCACAGGTAAAAATATCTTTTCTTTTATCGCCAAAATACGTTAATGAGTTTGACGGCTCTTCTTTAGATATACTGCAATCAAGAAAACCATGTTCGCTTTCATCCATAGATGTATAAAATTCGTTATTAAGTTCGTACTTTTCATTTTCTTCTAAGTCTTCAATTTGCCAATCGCGATAAGCTTTAAAAATTTCAGATAACTTAATACTTTCATATTTAAGCATAAATATATCTTCAAAAGTGTCTGAAACTTTCTTTGCTATATCTTCCTTCAGATATTCTTCGGTAATCTGTTTAAGCTTTTCGCAGATAAATGAATTATACCCGGTAAAATCAAGGGTATCAAGGCAAGGCGAAATCTGACTTTCAACCATTTCTCGGATTTTCTTCCTTATTCCATATCCGTCAAACGCAGAGGCTACCGAATCAAGTACAAGACTGTGAAGCTTGCTTTCAATGTGATTTTTGATTTCTCCGCTTGTCTCCATTTCGTCAATTTTTTTCTGCGCAATTTCATTAATATTAATGCTCATTATTTCTCCTTTTATTGACATTGCCATTTTTAAAGAAGGGAAGGATAATTAATGCTAATAGATACAGTTAAAAATATATGTATCACTCTAATTGAAGTACTTCAATTAAAATCACAAATAAAACATGATATTCCCTTAATTGGAATAATATCTGTATTAAGTACCCTTGTTTTAATTCGTAAAATTTCTTATAAAATGGCTCGTAAATCATTTTAATATATTTTGTCTTTGCCTGTAAAAATACGGGCATTTTTCTATTCACTTAAACTTTCTACTGCAACCTTTGTGCTTTGTTCAACACAAACAGCAGCATTAATATTAAGTATAAACTGTTCAAAAGCCGGTTGAGAAAATACGCCGCTGTTATTCAGCTTAATTATTGACCGGATTTTATTCCACGAAATAATTTCAGCTACTAAATAGGCATTATCGCTTGCCTCTTCTTCTGATAGCCCGCCGATTTTCATGAGATTCTTTTTGTCTGTTTCAAAGCTTTTTCCGTTAAGCTTCTTCATCAGCGACTTCTTAGCCTTTTCGTCACAATTCAAACTGCTGATAATTTCCTCAACGCTGCCCTCACAGTACTCCTTATTCCAAACGGCTGCTGCAATTCTTTTTCCCTCGGCATTAAGTTCGATTTTTTGTGTTACATTAACAAGGTCATTGTAAGCTTTTCCAAAAATATCAACAAACAAGGACGGCAGCACATTTGAAACTTTATCGGCAAGTGTTACAGTTGCTTTGCCGGAAGTTCCTGAGAATGAAACAGATTTGTATTTTGTATCCTCCAGAGCGCTTTCGCCGAGAATCTGAAGTTTGGACTGTAATGAAGAATACTCATCATCAAGCGCTGACTGCTCTTTCTTAATTGCTGCCATTCTGTCAATGATCTGTTTCACTTCCATCATACCGCCTCCTTCATTTTAACAGCACAATCAGAGCAAACGCATACATCCTTGTATTTTTTTACAGATTCATGAGCACCGCAGAATCTGCACAAATCAATATGCGGTCTGATAGTCAAGCTGCCATCCTCCTGCGGTATTAAGTCTACCGCCATATTCGGCTGCCACCCCATGTCAGCCCTCAGAGCTTTCGGAATTGTAATTCCGGCCTTACTTGTAAGTTTTTTTGATATCATATTTTCCCTCCTTCATATTTTATCCCTGACTCTGCATTTATACGGACTTGTCACCGTTCCGGACGCATATCCGAAGCTGCATTAGGGTTGAGGGGGATGCCCCCTCATTTTCTTTTAGCGCATAGCGCTCTTATTATAGGCTTATATTCAATTCTTCCGTTTTTCATATCCCTTCCAATTCTTCGATTGACTTCTCTGGATATGGATGTAAAAGCCGAATACTTTTTACAATCTATATGGCAAACGCCGTTTTCTTTCCTATCCTTACAATTTCTGCAGGGATTGGGTACTTTTCTCATTTTTTAACTCCTATATTTTTTAAAGGCTTAAATCCGATAATCCCATGACATCTGCGTTTAAAATTTCCTTGCTTATACATTCCTGTTTCTTGGAAGTCTTGTTCTGAATAAATACCAGCACAATTACAAAATTCCGGATGCCGTAGGTTAGGAAAGTACATCTTAAATATTAAAGCAGCTTCTCTCATATTCTTAGCTTTTACTATAATCCATCCTCCGTAAAAAGGTTGACTTTTATCTGTGCCAAAGGTAAAATAAAAATTTTCCATATTACTCCTCTTTCATTAAAAAGTTATATTCTTCATAGAAAAACGTTAATTCTCTGTTTAAATTATTTCTTTCAAAGCTTTTCAAAGTTTCTTGCAAGGAAGTGTTAAGAGCTTTTATTCTTCTGTCAACATGTTCACTTGTTTCCTTTCGAATCTTATTTTCCTTATACTCTAATACTGCACACATAATAATAAAAGCGGCGCTTAGAATAATGAATATTTTAATTAATAGGATCATATACGCTGCAAAGCTTAATAACGATAAAATCCCAAAACTCAGCTCGGTTACATACAGCTTGCCGCATTTGCGTTTTGCGCTTTTTAAAATCCATTCTTCGTATGTCATAAATCTCCTTATTTTCAAACATTCTTTTTAAGCGTTCTAACAGTGTCCGTATGTTTATGTATAATAGTAACAGATTCCTTGTTTTCTCTTAAAACAAGCCATCGGACGTGTTCCTCTTTTCATAAACTAACCTCCTAAATTTGCATATCCATAAACTTCATCATAGCGATAAGTCCCTTATAGCTGTAATCCTCGTTATCATAGGCGTTAGAAAAAAGATTAATAGCTCCTCTTAATGCCTGCGGAGTTTTTGCGATTTTCCACAGAAGATCTATTTCCTTATCTTTGTGTTCAGCTTCAAGTATGGGAAATAGCTTTATGATATCATCACGCTTGATTGCATCCTTTGTATATATTTTTCTTTGCTTGGTTCGGTTAGAAATCTGTGCAAACTCGGCTCGCTTACTTCCTAATCGGACAACAGTATCTGTATTTCCTATAAAACAGATACCAAGGGTTTGTCCCTTATCATTAAAATAATCCGAAAAGCTCCTCAATACTTCGATTGTTGTGTAAGGCAGGTGCTGTGCTTCATCAAATATCAATACCATTCCATCAGTTAATTTCCCGGCTATTGATATCCAGAGCTTATCTCTTGTCTTTTCTGTCCCGGCTCCGACTCTATCGGCAAGTACTTCAAGCAGCGGTTTAATAGAAGCTATACAGTGATTTACTGTAATCAAAATGCTGTTAGTAGCATGATCTTTTATAAATTTGCGAGCAGCTTTTGTTTTACCAATTCCGGCGTCTCCGCAAGCTACTGCAAGTCCGCCTTTAACCTGACAGATTCGTATAATATCATATACTTCGCTTGATATACTTGTATCTGCATATTCAATTTCAGAATATGTAAGTTTAGCGCTTTCTTTTACTCCGAAGTAATTTTCAAGTATACTAAACAGCTGCTGAGGATCAGCAGGATATTTTTTATTCCTTAATTGCGATATCGTACTTCCGGAAATTCCTATAAGTTCAGAAAGCTTGGTTTGAGAAAGTCCTCGGCTCTTCTGAAGTTCATCCAGTTTATTCAGCAACTCCAGCTGATGGGGAGTATATACAACATCCATTATTAATCTTCCTTTCGTTTAAGGCTATTTCGTTCCATTTTCTTTAAGTCTATTATGACTGTGCCTTCCGCTCCAGCCGCCTGCTTAACGTTTTCAAAATCAGGCTCATTTGCTTTTATCGGGATTATATTTGATGGCATATTTATTTTAAATATTTTATCCTTTCTTTCATATGCCTTTCTCATCGTCATATCAAGCATTGTAATTTTCTGCTCGTTGCTGATATTCGCGGAAATTCCTTTGGTCTGTTCCTTAACAAATTTTCCGACTGTTCTGATATATTTCTGACCATTTGCTATATCTTCTTTTATATTGCTTAGGTAATCGACAAGCAAATGATCGGCTAATTTCCATGTATACAAATATTTATCGTCTTTATCGTATACTCGGACGCTCTCCAGATTAGCCGGATCGTAGCGAACGTAAACTTCCTTTTCAAGATTGAGAACGGTTTGCTTCAAATCCATATACCAGAGCTTTTCGCCAAACATTTCAATGTAAACCCCATTGCGTTTAATTTTCTGATATCTGGTTGACCTCATCATCATGAGATTTAGTTCTTCAGGGCTTGCTTGGCGTACTGATTTACATGTTTTATTCCAGACATCAAGCCTTGTCATTTCTTTATAGCATGGCTCTGATCCGCCGTAAGTCTGTAAATTATAGTCACCATCTATCCATGTTTCAAAGAAATCCCGTATTTCATAATCTCTCGGCAGATTGCCATTTTTTACGCGCCTTTTCAGACTTTCCGGTCTTTCTAAAATCGTACCGCCGCAATATCCTTTGAAAATCTTTGAAAACTGTGACTTCACAGTTCCGAATGTACGCTCAATAGGTTTTGCTTTGGCATTTCTAACAATAGCGTTTCTCATTTCAATGCCAAGCCTTTTTAAGATTGTAGGAGGATCGACAGCGATATCTTTGCGGCTTCCGTGGTTTCTGTGGCCTCTGCCGCCGACATCATGCGTCAAAAATTCGCGACCGTTGTCGAAGTAAACGCATTTCGGAATACCGAATCTGCTGATACCATGTCTAAGTGCTAAAATAGTGGACCATGAATTTGGAGTATCCGTTATATTCCATCCTGTCAAAACTCCTGATTTGGCGTCAAGAAACGCCGTAAGATATAGTCTATGTATTTTACCTTCGTCATCAAGAGTTTGTACATCAAATGTATGGTTATCAGCTATCCAGCATTCATTTGCTTCAAGCTCATCATACATTCTTACCATATACGGCAGACATCTGTCATTAAAAGCCTTTTCTCCGTCCCTCATTAGTACCTTTACAGCATATTTTATATCATTTTCGATATGGCGCTGAAATGTCCTTAACGAAGGGATGCTTTCAACAAGTTCCGGGTAAAATTTTTCAGTCCAGTCAATTACACCGCGATAGCATTTAGCTGCTGTAGGCTGATTTTCATCCAGCCAGTAATCCAAAAACATTTCCCATACTTGTGAAGGAATGGAGCTTGAGCCTTTATTCCAAGCTCCCCGCTTATCAACCAGTCCATAAGCATCGTTAGCCTTAAACGCTTTCAGCTTTCGATACAAGACATCTCTGCTTATCTGCAGCTCCGGATGCTCAAGCTGACATTTTCCGATGTACATTTTATCGGCTTTTGCCTTATTTTCATATCTGCCCCTGATATTCAGCCATTCTTCAATAATACCCGTCCACAAATCCGCTTCCATACGCTCCGCCTCTGACATTTCCTCAAACGTTTTTGAAACGGTCTTCTTAAGCTTTTTAACGGATTTTTTATCTTCTTTTATAGCCGGGAGATTGATATCGGCTTTAAGAGATTTATAATACTTTACCTGAAGCTCTTCCGGGAGAGCCGATACGGGAATCATATAGCACATTTTCTTATTCTGCGGATGAGGATGTTGTTCGGCTTTTATTTTCCCATCCTTACAGAGCCGTTTAACATATCTTTCCGTACACTCTTTCAACTCCGCAAATTCTTTTACAGTTAAATATTCCAAAAAATCGCCTCCTTCAGAAAAAAACTTGACGAATCCATTTTATTCTGATATACTATTATCAGAGCCTTAATTCGACAATTCGTCCAGTTCTTTTTCAAGAGCCTCGGTTTCTATAAGCAATGACAGTGCGGTAGAAACAATCTTATGTTGAATTAGCGGCTCTTTTTTTATGCTTTCATCCGCCGCAGTTTCAAGTATAAGCTTTGCCATCGCAAACACAAGCTTTCTTGACTCGTACTTGAATTTTTCAAGTTCCATAATTTCACCTTCTTTCCGGTCTGCCATCATCAGCGCCGGGAGACCATTTCCGGCGGACAGCGGATTATCCCGCTGTTTCGGCTATAAAATTAATATTTACATTATCCTGAAACCATGGGAACGCAAGACTTGCAAACTCCCATTCGGCATCTATGCGTTCGGTGAAATACCGTCCGGTGTGAACCCCGTTTCCGTCATAATCAATGGTCCACACCACAAATGAATCCGCTGTTCTCGGCGAAATGTTTTTTGCAATGCAATGCCTACCGCAAATTCCGTAAACCTTAAATCCGCTTATTACTGTTCCGATCTGTACCATTATCCAGCCTTCCTTTCATCGCTGATAAGATAATCAGCAGTACATTTCAGCGCCTTTGCAAGACTGCAGATAACCGGCGCTGTCGGCTGAAATTTTTCATTTTCAAGCCTTGATATATATGCCTGAGTAATGTTTGTTTTCTCGGCAAGCTCCGATTGGCTTAATCCCAGAAGCTCACGCCTGAGCTTTATTTTTTTACCTATTGTCATATTAATTTTCCTTTCTGTTGAAATTGCTTACAAATTATTGTATAATTAAATTGGAAAAGGGGGTAAAAATATTTCAACATTTATACTCTCTTAGCCTTTAAACTTTGTGGTTTAACCATATGGTTTCCATTCGCACAGTAGTTTTTAAAACATTCACCAATCTTTTGTGCTACCCATGCAAATGTGTTTTCTTTATCCTGTTCTCTCACCAGAGCAGGTATTTTTTTGATCTTTTTTACTTTAACTTTCATATTTATCATCCTTTCATTCTTTTCGCATATCTGTGAACAGAACCGATAGAAATTTCAACTCCCATATCCTGTAAATAATGAACAATATCAAGATAGCTGAATCTGTTTGACATAAGCATTTCTTCAATCTCTTTTATAATTGCAGGATCAAGCTTGTCAATAATTCCTGGTGAATGCTTTCTTCTGACTGAATCTGTTTCTGTATGTTCTTTGAGCGTTTCTGAATTGAAAATAGGAACAATTCGATTCATTACCTCTGACACAACAGACGTTGCCGTTTTAGCAATGACTTCTTCAAGATTAACACTATTTCCATATGAACCCGTTTTTCTAAGCTCAGGAAGAACCTCATCAAATACCCAGCGTTCAAATTTTTCTGCTGCCGGAAGCTTTGAACGGATAATTAAGCGGTATAAATTACTCTCACTTATGTACTTAATTTCTGTTGTCTGACGAGAAGTAACTCCATACTGATTTGTTGTATAGGAGACCCCCTCGCGTTTTACGACCCCGTCCTCTTTACAATGTTTCTTGATGGCGTCATAAGGGTTAGAATACCCTAAAATTTTAGCACACTGAGAAGCCGGAAAATATTCTTTTCCGTCAATTGTGAGAACACTTAGTTCTCCGAATTCACTATTCTGAAATACTTTTAATTCATTCATACTTTTTATTTCCTTTCTGTTTACAATTTCTATTGCCTATGATATAATTATAATATGGCTTATTATTACTTGTTTAATTCGCATGTGTATATTATAATCTACAATTGTGGATATGTCAATACAAAAATCTACATATGTAGAAATTTTCGTTGTTTTTCATAATTTTTGGAGGTTTTTATTATGACAATTTCACAAAGAGTATTTCATTTATTGGCTAAACAGGGGAAAAAGCAGAATGAATTATCTGATTTCACTGGTATATCAACGTCTACTATTTCAGCATGGAATACTAGAGGAACCAATCCAGCAGCTGATACAATATCCGCAATTGCGGATTTTTTTGATGTTTCAACAGACTATTTACTTACCGGAACAGAAAAAAGCTCACCAACAGAAAATTTATCTGAAAATGAGCTTGAAATGTTAGAAGTATTCCAGAAATTCAATGAAAGAGAACAGCTAAAATTAATTGGTAAATTAGAAGAATTGTTAAGACAAAAGCAGATTAAAGAAAATCAACAGCCAGCTGCATTTAAAGTAGCAAGATCATCTGATGGGCAGTTCCGAAAAACTGAATTGTCGGCCGAGGAGCTGGAAAGAATACATAATTTGCCGGAAGACACAGATTTTTAATTAAGACATCACCTTTATGTGTATAATATACGCAAGAGGTGATTTTTTTGAACTATTTTTCTTATAAAAATGCTCGTGATGCAAGCTGGGCCTTCTTAATTGAATTTGGAATATTTGAATTGCCAGTCAATATAAAGCCTATATTAAATTCTATGAATATAACCGTTCGTAAAGATTACAGCGATTTAGCCGGTAATGAACGAGGTTATTCGGTCTTTGAAAATAATGCTTACCAGATTGTTGTTCCGGATTGTTCTATTCCACAAAAAAGATACACTATTATGCACGAAGTAGGACACATTGTAATGAAACATATTCAAGATAAGCCTGAATATGAATACGAAGCTGAACGTTTTGCTATAGATGTTCTTGCCCCAGCTTGCGTATTATGGGGATTAAAGATTCGTGATCCGGAAGAGATTGCAAGTTTATGTAATATTTCAGTTACATCGGCCCGGATCAGAGCGGAGAGAATGGAATTATTGTATAAGAGAGAGCAAGATTTTTTAAAGATACGAGGGCATTCATGCTTTCTACAATCTCCGTTGGAGCGAAAAGTTTATCAGCAATATCAGAGGTTTATTGAAAAAAATAAGCAATAAAAAAGGGGGATAGGAACTTGTTCCTATCCCCCTTCAATTTTGTTCCTAAGTTCCCATCCCCTTTTTCAACATTTATTAAGAGATGTTGAAAACTACTTTTTAAGGATTTAAAATTTTTAAATGCCGTAGCTACGGACTTTAAACGAATTTTTAAAACTCCTAAAACGTTCTTAAAACGATTTTTACCAAAAATTTAAAATATCCTGACAGAGGTTCTAAACACCGTTTTAGTGTTCATTTTTGCGACACGTCATAATTTTTAATTTAATGCTTTTTCAAAAATTCACACCTCATAAACACCGTAGATACGCAATTTATAAGGTGTGTTCTGCTTTTTCACCGCTTTTTTTGGATTTTCACGCTTTTTGTGTTTTACATGTCTCTTAACAATTTCTTAACTTTTCTTCTGTTATTAGGGAATCAAAAACAGCTGATGTGCTTGTTCCTTTAAAGGCAAGTTTTCCATCAGGGCGAACTATTTCAACTTCAACTACCGCTATTTTCTTTCCATATTTCAAAACTTTACCCGTAACCATTAAATACTCATCTGCTGCAAAGCAAGGGCGCAGAAAATTTGCAGAAAAATTGACGGAAGAACATTCTCTGCCGTATGTATCGCAAGCGCCGCTTGCGGCAATATCTGCTGCCGCAAGCAAAAATCCGCCGTGAATGGTACCGACATTGTTGGAGCAATCCTCACCGGGAACAACCTTAAGTACGAATTTTCCTTCATCGGCTGAAATAAGCGTTGAACGGTCAAAACCTCTTATATCACAAACATCTTCTTCAAGATATTTCATAATCGTTTCATCAATCATCATAGTCCCCTCCAAATTCCAGTTTTCTTTTTCATTTTACCACACATCTCGATTTACTTCGCCGTATGAAAATCGTAATTGACCTCGGCTGTGTAATCGCTATTGTATGCTGAAAGTATTGAACTGCGTTATTTACAAATCCGACTTGATTTCCTACTTATATTTATATGTTGTTTCCGATACGCCTTTTGTTGTCGCCTCCGTCAGTGCATAAAAAAGACCGCTTTGTTTAACGTCACTTTCATGATATCAGACAAAACGATCTTTGAAATTTTGTATACTATTTTCTATATTAAAAAAGCGGATAAAGGTTTTTTCTTTTCTTTATCTATTCTTTATTTATATTATTTGCTTTGATATCTCATGATTTCAAAATTCAAATCCTGTCAGTCGGTATTTTACCACTTATTTCATTTTTAATTTTTAACTTCTTTTTTTCGTCATTTGGATATCAAAAAAGCCCGTAGCTACGGACTTTAAGGCACTTTCATCTATTTTGTCAGTGCAATATGTAAAGCTTTGACAAAATAGATGACAGGGTTTTAGTGGGGTGTGAGATTAGATTTTTTTGGCTTATAGTATTTCTTTAAATATCCTTTAGTAATTGCTTTAGTAACAGCATCCAAATATTTATTTCTGTTAGGTATTTGTATTTCAAAACAAGCATTATTTTTTGTATTCCAAAGTATTCCCTTTTCAAGTCCCAAAGCTACAACATACGATGCACACTGTAAAAAATGCTCATGATTAAGTTCAGATACAAATTTTAATTCGTAAACTATATCATTTTTAATTACATCTGCAAAACCACGTGCAGCGAATGCACAATCACCTTGTTTTGTATCTGAAAAATCGATTGTACATGGAATTTGAACAGTCTTGTCTTTACTGAACAAACTACCTAATCTATCAATAATCTGCCTGCGTTCACTTTCACTTACAAAAGGCGTGTCGACTTGTACTCTATAGCGATTTTGCTTTGTCTCCATTGAAACAAGAAATAAAATCTTTTTATCAAGTATCAAATTACGGTCATTTTCAGAATAAATAAATTTTTTATCAATATTGATATCAATAAAAAATTCTATACTTTTATCAATTTCATATCCACTGAAAAACACAGCTTCTTGGTATATTCCTATACAAGGTGAAAGATCTATAAGATCATCTTTATTGCTTATATCAATTTCTGACAAATTTTCAGGTTTGGTAAGCGATCTAACTTGAAGCAATGAATAACATTCTTCAATATCCTCTTTATATTTGAAATCAAACATTCCGGAAATATCAACATCTTGAAACTTATAACTTGTCTGAACATCTGTTGACAACGTTTTCTCTGAAAGCATGGCCTCTTCGCTGCTTACAAAAATTATCCGTTCTTTTCCGCGACTTGCCGCTACGCAAAAAATGTTCCTTAATATTTTATACGACTGCTGAGGCTTTGAAATTCTTGATTGCCAGTAGCTTTCGGTAAAATCAAAAACAACGCAAATCTTGCGTTCAAGTCCTTTACTGCTGTCAAAAGTGGTGAATATAGCCGATGTAGGCTTTGGCTGCGTCGCTCCTGTAGCATCTCTGTCAGATATACTTGCGTAAACAGTCTTTTTATTGAATTTTGCAGGGCACTTCTCTTCTAAAAGATTTAAAGTATCCGATAAATCACCCCACCTTGCGCCCAAGCAAAGAATGTCCTCCGGATTCTGTTCCGTCAAAAAATTCACAACAGCTTCTACCGTCATTTTTTCAACTATGCAATTTTCGTTTACACCGATAATTTTCTTTTGCCAGACTCGTCCGAGCATAGATGCTAAATCAGTCGAAAGTCTAAAACAACTAGTAAATTGCAGATTTATGTGATCTCCGAGAAATTGTTTCATAAATACAGGAACATCCAAGGTTGTTTTATCATATATTTTCTGCTCCATATCTCCGACAGCGATAATCTGAATTTTTGAATTTGTGGATTTTATATATTCAAGCATTTCGGCTAGTTCCAACTCAATATCCTGATATTCATCAATTATAAGAATATCATAATGTTCTAATTTTGGTCTTTCTTTGTTAAAACACCGAATCAAATCGGATATTCCTGCTTTTACACCTATCTTTTTCAATGACATAAAAGCAAAACCATGATAATTTGTTACAGTTGTATTTGAGTTTCTGATTTTAGCTTTAGCATCTAATTTCAATAATTTATTATATGTAAGATAAAGGATTTTAAGAGTTGCGGGAAGTTCATTACAAAGGTATTGTATAGCAGTCGTTTTTCCACTGCCGATACAAGCGTCGACGAGAATGTTTTTTCTGTCTTTTGCTCTTGAGATAAACAGCCTTTGTTCAGCTGACAAATTAAATTTGGTATTCATAGATTTTAATCACTAACCTCATCAATAAAATATTTTTTTGATACGCCAATATTATACAATATAATACAAGAAACAGCAACGGTTTTTGACAAATTTTATAGATATAAGCGTATTTTTGATTAATTATGCTTTTTAGCGGCAAATATAAAACACCATGCCAGGCAGAAAAAGAATTTGCCCAAAACGCAGTGTATATATTGAATAATATTTGGAATATGGGGGTTCAAAACGTCAGCGATTTGTTTTGTCCAGATATATAGTAATGCTTGCCATCTCATTTTTACAATCAAAAATTCCCCAAGAACTGAACGCATTTCCGCTTTGATTATATGTATTTTCATGCATGGCTACACACAAAAGTTTTTTGGGTCTGCTAAACCCCACATACACGCACTTTCTGCTGTAATTATATATTTGACTAGTTCCAGGCTTAGTTCCTTTTAAGTATGGTAGGACTCTTCTCAAATCTGATGATCCTTTAGTTTCTGTTTCTAAATAAAGTGTAGCATCATGTGTTTCTCCCTTCACCTTATGTACTGTACTAAATTGAATTTTTCTTCCGTTAAAAATACAGATATTATTTGATATTTTGGATTTGTTCTTAACACTTTCTCCCATAAAGTACTTCGGGAGTCGTTCAAATATATCATCTCTTCCAAAAATATCATTGACCATTTCTCTTATTATTCTGTTTACTTCCTCTAACACATATTCGGCCAAGCAAGCCATGGCCAATATTTTTTCATGATATATATTATGATACTTGCCATCAAGTATTTTCTTTATTGATGAATATGTAAAAGAATGCCCATCTGAATCCTTACAACCAAGGTAGTTTACAATCATACACATCAATTTTCTGATAATACTCTCCGATTTGTAAAGTTTTCCTTGTTGCAACACCTCACAGATAGACTCAATCATTCCCCAATAACTATTTTCTGACTGCAACTTATCAGTTGCATTGTAATCATTCCAATAATCACCGATCTTTATACCTTTAGATGATTCTTTTTTTATCCACCCAATTGCCTTATATATTCCATTGGGATCAGTAAGCCCATACTTATTAAGCAAAAATACAAACGCATCAATCACGTAGTTTCGTGTATTGTCATCATAAATTATCAATGTAGGGGTAACTCCTATCTCACCTCTAAGTGAGCATATATCATGCTTACCAGATTTCAATGGCGATAATACATTTGCAATCTCTTGAGAATAACGATTTGATGATGCAATATGCAACGCATTTTCAGATGGTTTCCAATCTACCGGATTATCTTTATCCCCAACATATATCGCTTGATCCGGATCGCCAATTTTAAAAATGCAACACTTTGTTTTATCAAAAATACAGGACAGAACTTCTCTTTGCATTTGACTGCAATCTTGAAATTCATCTATAAATACATAACTAAATCGCTTACACAATAGTGAAGGCAAATCTTTTCTTTGAAACAAAGCAAGCATTCCATATTGATAAGCATCTTTATATGTCAAAATCCCATGTGACAAAAGTAATTCTTCTTTTGCCTTTTTATATTGAATAGCAGAATCACTTTTTGAACTTGCTAAACTCTTGTATTCACCTATTCGATAAAGATCACCATTCACCAGATATAAGTCCTTGATGTAATCAAAGATATCTTTATATTGCGATCCACTTTTATAAAATCTCATCTTTATAAAACAGAATAGTTGTTTATACCTCGCCATGTTTTTGTATATCAATCCATACAAATGCTTTGCATACATTATATTATCAACAACCTGTATCGGTTGTTCAGTAATAGACTTCAGGTAGGGGAAAGTGATAAACTTATCTATGAAAGATTGAATTGTCCCAACGAAATTGGGATAACTTGTAATTTTATCGGCATACTCTGTCAATTTCAACCTAATTTCATTAACAGCAACATTGGTATGTGATAGCACACAGATACCAGTTCCATTTTCCAATGGCATACGATCTGCAATCAATTTTAATTTTGCAAGAAGAACCGTTGTCTTTCCACTTCCCGGGCATGCAGAAATATCAGTTGATTTCCAGTGTCGTATAACTTCCTTGGCGTCATCAGCAAAATGACAGTTTTCAGGCAGCAATAGCTTTTCAACTACTTCAATTTCATTATCAGTGATGTTCCAATCTAACATTTTAGTTCACCTCGCTGATTTTAGTTTACTCCAACTGCATACTTTATGGCATCCACAATGTATTTGAGATATGGATCTGTTTCAATTACTTCCTTTAGTTTCTGTTTCTTTTTTTCGTCCACTTTCCATTGATGGAGTCCCATTTCAAACATCTTAGCTTGTGTCATTCCATCTGGAACAACTGCTATTTTCCATTTTAAAATAGATGCCAAACACTGAGCAACAATAGCTTTCAATCCACTCTTTCCTTTGTTATCAAGCATCAAGCTATATATCTTATATGCAATCTCCTCATCTGTCAAATCTCCCCATGAACTCCTTTCATCAGAGACCGTCTTGTCAGCATCAGCTATCTTTTCATCGGTTAATGCATACTTATCACTATTTTTGATCTTTTCGCCATAATGAACAGCCTTATGAAAGTCATCCCTTAAACAACTCTGTGCCAAGCAGTACTCAAATGTCCATTGAGGAGAAATAAAGCTTTTTACCGTACCTTCTGTATAGTATTTTTCTTTTTTTTCTACTGCTTCCGCCATTTTCTCTTTACATAATTTAAATACACCATTTTCATCATACTTTGGTTTTTCATCACAATCAGTGAGAACTGCTACTGGAATTCCCATAGTTCTTCCATCTTTTCGGATAAATATCCTGCTATATCGTAAAAATGCAGTACTGCCAACATTAACAATGGAAACGCCATATCGTTCAAGTGGATAGCCAATAATTTCGGCAATCATAGGAATTAACAGATTTTCTGCATCACCTTCCACCATAATAACACCTTTTGAAAAGAAAAGATTTGCTTTTGTCGCATCTAAAAATCGTTGCAGGAAAAGATAGTCACCTTTCTCTAACCCCGTTTTACCCTCATCCAAATCAAATCCATTCCCACTTTTAATCAGAATAAGATTTTTCAGATTGATTTTGCTGGCAAGTATAGTACTGTGTGTCGAGATGATAATCTGAACTCCAGAACTTTGATATTCTTTTTGCAGGTACTGTATTAATCTCAGCTGTGCTTGAGGATGAAGATGTGCTTCTAATTCTTCAATTAATGCAAGGTGTAATCCACCATTATCGTCATGCTGTAAAAGCAAAAGTTCTGCTGCAATGAAAAGCAGATTCAATTCTCCGAGTCCCGGATGTATTTCTGAAACAGATAAAGATAAACTTTCTAATATAGATTTAAGCTGTATATCTGATGTCTTTAGCTTTGCTTCATTTGAGATATTGTTTTCATTGAATTCAGTTAATGCATCACGAATACCAGTGAGAATTACCTTGCCATCTTCTTCAGTGAAGTATTTCTCAATCTCATTATTAGCTTTAATCAAAATTTCTTTCAAGCGATGATCAGTATTATCCTTAAACACAGGATGATTAAATAAAATTTGTGATATTCTCGAATTTCTGCCCGAACTCATTTCACGTTCCGCATCCCTAAGTGGACGTAAATACACACATTTCAAGAGTTCTCTTGCTTTACCATCAAGTGTTACACCATCATTTACTTCACCAGCACGCAGTTCTGTATAAATTCGATTTTTTTCTTTCCATGCACGAAAATGAAGCGGTAGGAAATAAAACATTTCTCCATTATTATTTTCAAACATTAAGTATTCAACAAAGTTTTTGGCTTCATCTGCACTAAATTCCGAAAGAATTAGATCTATTTTAAATTCAGATACAGGCATCCCATTTTCAGAAAAAAAATCTTCTTCTGATACCCTGATATACTCATTGCTTTGAGTAAGCAGAACCATTTTTATTGCATCAATTACTGCAGTTTTTCCAGAATCATTTTCGCCTATGAGTGCATTGAGTCCCTTATGAAAGGATACATGCAGCCCCGGCTTACCTTCAATCGACTTGAAACGACGAAAGTCATATATTTTCAATTCAGATACAATCATTTTTGTGTTCCTTTCAATTCTACCTTCTTCAAATGAACTTATCCTGTATTTTCAACAAAATATCCCTTACAATCAAAATTTTAACGATGGATAACCGTAAATCATCAATATTTCAGCTAAAATCTGACTAATATTAACATAATTAATCATGGCCTAATGTTGCATTAATAATTATGTTTCAATAAAAGTCAATACTTAATTTGTATTTGCATTAATGTGTACCACTTAATTCCAATCTTATATTTTTTATTATACAAGATATTTTTAACATGGTCAATAATTTTTAGCAATTTATTATAGAATTTTGTTTAATTATATATAATTAAACAATCTCACTTGTTAATATTATACAACAAGTATTAGATAAGAAAATAAGTGCTTAAAACGCAGCGGTTCAAAGCATTAACATAATTAATTATTAAATAATTTCTTTGCATAAAGATAACGCTATTGTCATTACAAAATATATTTTAAAAGTTAAGTGCTTCATGGTCATAAATAAAATGTATATATCCATTTTATTCGCATTCAATTTAATCCTTGATTAACGCTCAACTTCATATATAGTATAGAAAATGGTTAATCATGATAACATTTTTAACTACACACATTATAACTTCACATAATAAAAATAATCTTCTTTTTATGCTATAATAACCCTACAAAATTTGAAGGAGTTGTTATTATGACAAAAACATTCACAATTGAAGAAAAACGAACCAGTGTAAATCGTTACCTTTCAGGTGAATCAGTAACTTTTATTGCTGATGAACTGGGTGTCGCAAAAAGCACACTGTACAACTGGATAAAAAAGTTTAAACCGGTTGCAGAAGAAAAGAAGTTCACTGCCAAAGATTTTAATAATCTTGAACAAAGAACAAATCGTCAATCTGATATGATTGAGATTCTAAAAACTGTTGAATGCAATGTTCACTCCCCTTTGCAAGAAAAGCTATGTGAGATTGAAAAGCTGCATGGCAAATACAGTGTTCATGTTCTGTGTGATGCACTCAATGTTCCAAGAGGTACTTTTTATAACCACATCAAACGGAACAAGCGTGATAATGTTTGGTATAAAAAACGGCGTGAGTATTTTTGCAGTGAAATCAGAAGAATATTTGAAGAAAACAATCAGATTTTCGGAGCAAGAAAAATCGCCGCTGTTCTAAGAAACAACGGCGAACAAGTAAGTGATAAATATGTTCGTGTGTTAATGAACGAAATGAACTTAAGCAGCATTCGAACTAACTCAAAAAAGGAATATTTAAAAGATAAACGAAAAAGAAATATTTTAAGACAGCAATTCAAAGTTGATAAACCTAATACAGCCTGGGTAAGTGATATTACATACTATAAATTTAACGATAAATGGTTTTATATTTGTGCCATTATCGATTTATTTTCAAGAAAAGTTTCTTATAAAATCTCAAGAAACAACAGTACCCAACTTACAAAATCGACTGTTAAAATTGCAATTGAATCACGTCATCCAAATAAAGGTCTTATATTTCACAACGATCACGGTGCAAATTACACTTCAGCGACTTTCTCTGATTATCTCGCTGAAAACGGCATAACTCAATCATTTTCAAAGGTCAGAAACCCTTACGATAACTCTGTAGCAGAATCATTCTTCTCATCTCTAAAAAGAGAAGAATTGTACAGAAGAAAAATAAAATCCGAATATGAATTAAAACAAATAATCTGCGACTATATAGAATTTTACAATAATCACAGACCTCATACCACCATAAATTACAAGACTCCAAATCAATATGAATGCGAATATTTCGGAAACAACGAAGAAAACACAGATTAAGAACTGGAATGAGGGGTTCAGATTTCAACTTTTTTAATGTTTCATTTTGAAATTCAGCATTTTCTCATTTTCACATTCAAAATTCCAATTATAAAAAATGCCGGAAATCCCTATAATAAAAGATTTCCCGACAAAAAGTTAACGCCATTTGGACTTGGGGGTTCAAATGGCGTTAGACTTATCACATTAATTCATAACTGTTTTATTTAAAATCAACTGATTATCCCGATTTTCCCTTGATTTACGGGCATTTTTAGAGGATTGCAGACCGATTTTACTACTCATTTACTACTTTTGGATTGAGCCTTGATATGCAACCGCAATTCTTTTGATAAAAACCCACAGGCAGCATGGCACATCAGAAACACACGACAATAAAATACAACACCGCATAGACGGCGTTTCTTACTCCCAACTGGGAAACAGGAACGCCGCTATTTTTTTGCCCTCATGTTACGCAGTAGGGGCAAAAAAAGCCTTGCTATAAGCGGCTTTACGGACGCGGTTTTCATGGAATAAGGGATTGATACCTAAACCCTTAAAATCGCGGTTCTACTGCGTAACAAATCCACCACAAAGGAGTGATGAAGCTATGGCAGTTTTCCGAGTGGAGAAAAACAAAGGCTATACCGTAATGAGCAACCACCACTTACGCAACAAGGAGTTGTCCTTGAAGTCAAAGGGGCTGCTTTCTCAAATGCTGTCCTTACCGGAGGACTGGGACTACACCCTTGCGGGGCTGTCACTTATCAACCGGGAAAAAATCGACGCTATCCGCGAAGCTGTCCGGGAGCTTGAAGCTGCCGGATATATACAGCGGTCAAGGGAACGCGACGAGAAAGGACGCTTGCGGGGGACAGATTACATCATCTACGAGCAGCCGCCTAACTTGGATTTACCTACATTGGAAAATCCAACATTGGATAATCCAACGTTGGAAAAAC